>VMHT01152096.1_pt1 | contig 36755 bp, 54 predicted proteins | sample 4693611 | NCBI WGS metagenome assembly VMHT01 (sample SAMN12280063, study PRJNA550983) | marine metagenome | isolation source: seawater sampled from same location over 5 years 0.02-0.2 micron viral filtrate | place: USA: collected off the coast of southern California halfway between the port... ...
AATGTTTACGGGATGGGCACAGCCCTTAGGCGCAGCACAGCTTTGCCATTAGGTCACATACTAACGGTTAGCTGCGTTTTTCAACCTTTCATACATGTCACGATCAGTTTTAAATAAGCGTGATTGTTCTGTCAGGTTGAAAGTTTCTTTGCTGAATGGATTTTTGACACCAGCAACAGAGTCACTCGATGCACGCCCAGACGGTGCGCCACTGCCCTGAGGCTTGGGTTGCTTTTGCATCCAAGCTGGCAAAGTCTTGGCCCATTCACTGACGGGCGTTCGTTGATAGCCATCAACAACAACGACGGTGCCATCAGACTCACGCTCGATTTGTTCACTCGTCAACTTGGTTTTTAAAATCAAGTCCGGGTCATGAACAACATCAGCCAAAGCACTGACAGCAGGCGTGATCAACTCCAGCTCACGAACACGCGCTTCGAGTTCAGAAATGCGTTTGTCCTTCTCCGCCGTCGCCTCACGGAATTGCTGCTCCAAAGCTTGTCGGGCTTCGCCGTACTTGCCTTGTTTTTCCAGATCTGCTTGTTCCGCCTTAGCTTTGAAGTCCAGTAACTCCTGAACATCAACGCCATCAGGCACAGCCTTTGCTTGAGCTTTTGCTTTTTTGTACTCATCCAGCAATTCAGCGTTTTTACGCCTCATTGATTCGAGTTCTGTTCTTAATTCGCTGGTGTCAACAGATTGCTCCACAGGAGCAGTTTGTTCTTCGGACATGAATTAGCCACAGGCTAAATTGCCTTTAAAGGTTATCAGCTCCATTTAATTTTGTTCGACCAAAACGCCGCGCTTGTTTTGCCCTTAGCGATATTTTTCGCATGACGCGCTTTAAAAGACGCACGCTTTGCCTTATCCGCCGCTGATTCACCCTTGCGCGGGCGTTTTGTTTGTGCGCCCTGCATCCCAAACCTGATAAGCCTGTCGTTGCCTTTGTCTTTAATGACAACAGCGTGAGACTTGCCGCTCGAATGATTCGGCGTCTTAATTGGCTTGTCGTAGCCCTCAAACGTATGGCCGCCACGTTGGATGCTCATCGCTTTTTGTTGTAGCGGGCGTAGATCGCAGCATCTGCCGTTCGTGCCTTATCGCCCCGCATGTAGCTGTTGACCCGGCCCATTGCCCATGCAGCCATCGGAACGTTGCGCGATCCGCTGGACAAGTATGCGCCCTGCCCTTTTCGATAAACCGCAGCCAGCTCCCCATAGAAGAACCTGGTTTTTTCGGCCTTATCTTTTAGCGTTCTTTTTGTTGCGGCGTTTAGTGGTTTTGCTTTTGGTGCCACCTTGCTTGGTCCTCGATGCAGAAACGGCTTTGATGTCGATAAATTCTCCCGCCTTATAAGCAGCAGCGGTGCTCTTGATCTCTCGGGCTTTGCCTGAGCGATTCTTGGCACCAGAAAGATACTTCTTAGGCAGACCAGTGGCCTTGTCTTTTGGGACGCGCCGCTGCTTCTTGACCATTACTTTTTCTTGCCCCCTTTCTTTTTCTTTTTGGGTGCAGTCATCTGAGGCTTTTTAGGTCCGGAATAACGAGGCATCAGGATTCCTCCTTAGTTGCTGTTTTCTTGGCTGCGGCTTTTTTGGCTGCAGGCTTGGACTTCTTCTCTTCGCCCGGAAGCGTGAGTTGAAATCTGCTATGAAGCTTTCCCATTGGGATAGCGGCGCTTGAGCTGATCCAAGGTTAACTCCGAACCGTCTTCACTGACAAACTTCCGAATCGCCTTTGTCGGGCCATACTTTCGCGCCAAGCGGTTGAAGTATGGAACCTTTTCAGGGCCAAGAACATCAGCCTTTACAGCTTTGCTTTGATTGCTTAGCCATTGCCCATAGGTTTGATTCGCAGGCACCAAACCATCAGAACTTCTGCGCTTGCCAGGTTCTGGCGGCGGGATTCCCAAGCCTTTGTAATCAATGACAGGCACGGTCGTTGATCTGCAGTTGAAATGCTGCGGTGGTGTTGGCCCCTTGCCGTAATCAAATTCTTTGCCATCCAATGCACGACAGATCGGAGATGTCCTGCTGTCCAACGTCGCGACGTACCGATAACGCTTGGTCACATCTTGATTGGCTTCATACACCTGTTGGCTCGATGCGTTTGCTACTTGGTTGATACTGGTACGCACCATCGCCATCACTTGGTGATTGGCCACGGCTGTCACTTCACCGCCAGCCTGCGCCATTTGTCGCAAACTTCCTGGCTGACCAAACCGTAAACGACCTTTTAAACGACGCGCCAATTTGTCAGTCGATTCACCAGTTAGCAGGCCATTTCGCACAGTTTTTGCGAAAAGATCAGCCTGTGATTCAGCCAAACCACGGAACGACTTTTCCAGCACCTTGCCATTAGGCAGCGTGATCGTTGTCCCTTGCGCTGCTGTTAACTGAAACGTTGCAGGTGCTCCAGTCACCGCAGCTTGTAAGTCATCACTGAGCGAAACAACATTCAGTGCAGTGGGATCTACCGTTGCAACAGACTGCGCAAACTGCGGGCTGATCTGCACACTGCGAATCTGGTCACGTAGTTCAATTGGCAATGCCTTGCGTAGTTGATCCTCTACAAACTCAGACTGCAAAAGCGTTAACCCCTGCAACTCTTCAACAGCCAAAATTGTGCTCGATCCGGCCCATCCATTCAGCGATTCTTTTAGTTGCGCGAGAATGGCCCTAAGCCGTGCAGCCTTGCTAGGCGCAGACAACTCATCAATCCCACGCAACTGATCAACAGCGTCCAAAATAAGATCGTTGTATGTGCGAGCGATGCGCTTTGCGACACCATTGCTAAATCGATTGAGATCGATGGCATTGCGGTAAAGCTCGGCAGGTGTACTCATTTTTCATAAATGCCAAGGGCTTGAGGTTCTTCAATGCAAACGACAGCGGCATCAGCTCCAAGCTTTAAAGCGTTATCCAAAATTGACGTAAATTCCGCTACCACATCTTTGTCATAAGTCGCAACACTGCTTTCGGTTACGGCGCAAACCTTGCCGTCCAAATACCACGTCAGTCTGATGACTGCAAAATACTGATTAGCAAGCCTGTCCTGCGAATAAAAGAAATCCCGACTTGATGGTTGTTCTGACTTTGGCTTGCGCAAATTATTCAGCCAATCCATTGCCTGCCTCCGGTTCTCCTTCAGGCATTGTGACTTCCTGCTCCGGGACTGGCTGCGGTGTTTCCATCAATCCACCAGCCTGAGTCGCTTCAAGTTCGGCTTCTACATCAAAGTCGTCACCAAGCACTTCGCCCGCTTCAAGCTGCAGCAACAACGTTTCCTGTGTCACCGTGCCAGCGGTGTAAAGCTGCAACAACGCTTGGATCTCTTGTGGCTCAAGTCTTGTACCCATGAAGTCACGATTCACCAGGCTGCTGCCAGCTTGTGACTCCTGCAAGTAATCAGCATGGAACCGCAGGCAGTTATCGATCATGTCCTGCATCTGCTGTGCCACCACCATCATGGTGCTGTCGCCTTGGCTGCGATCAATCCGTTTTGACTCGGCAGTTTCTGCGCTGAGCTTTGCACCCATCACAGCAGCAAGGCCAAGCTCATTTATCTGTGATGCAATCTGATCCAGCCTGCGGAACTGTGCGTCATAGCTGTTGCCACCGGGTTCGATATAGCTTGCCGATGCACCTTCAGGGAGACTTAGTGCTTCGCCTGGGCCTGCGCTGATTTCTTCTGCTGCTGCAGGGAAACCAAATAATGCAAGCATCGGTACTGCACTGATGTGCAGTTGATTTCCAAGATCTGATTGCACCTGATAGTGCTGCAGGTTTAGTTCAGCAATGTCAGCCAGCGGTGGGAATGACTCCAAAACGCCAACCCTGTTGGAGTAAGCAACGCTGAACGGAATTTGGCTCAAGCTTGTTGTGCCTTCATCAACAACACGGAAGTCACCTTTCTGATCTTTCTGGAAGATCTCAAATGCGCCAGGGGTTAGTACGCGCACCTGTTCAACTTGCTTTTCTCCGTACAAGCCATCGGGCACGACGATCTTTTCAGAAAGACGAAGTTGCGTCAGTTTCTGTTGCCCATCAGCCAATTCAACCCTCCAGCCGAGCACGTCCCTTGGCGAGTATGAAATCCAGTAAGGACGGCCATTGTCGCCAGACTTTGGCGCATCAACAAGAACACCGACGTGCCCGTAGCGGATGCAAAGGCGCGACGTGTTGTAAAGCCACGTCTGCAGATCATTGCCCTGCAGGTCTACGTCAAATAATTGTTCGCGGATTTGATCAGACACATCGTCAAGCCTGACCGGCTTGCGGGTCAACATGCCAGCCAACATGCGTTCGAGCCTGACGTAATAAGGCGCTAAAACAGAACGCTGCAGCCTGTTGTCATAAGACTCGTCTAATTCTCTAGGCTCCTGCGGTAAAAATTTACGGTGACCTTTTCTGATCTTGTATGTGCCACCAAGCAAATGTTCGATCAATCCCCAATGCGGTTCTTGATTAACCCAAGCCGTACTGGGGTCGTTCACCTGAGTGACGTTGCCAACGCGCTGGCGACCACCAGAAAAGCCTGAATACACAGTTAAATCCCACCCGATGCAGTCAGTTTAGTAGAGCCTAATGCCAGTGCCCCGTCCAGCACGCGCATGAATCATGCTGAAGTCTCTGTAGATCAAGTAGCCCAAAGCATCATTCATATGGTCATAACCCGCATCTTTATCGGGATCACCGGCCTCGGTGTAACTCTGCAGCTCTAAACATTCAATGGTTCGTTTGCAATTTGCGGCGACCTGCAATCTGACTTCGCCCTTCCCGTTTTCCAGCAAAGCTTGAACAGAAGCCACCCGATCGCGGACGGGAGGGTTGGCCTTTGGTGATTGATTGCTGAACTGGTATGACTCGAGAATCTGTATATCGGTTCGCGAGGCATTAGTAGAACGCGCTGAGCCTGATGCGTCAGGGTAGACGTAAACCTGGCGTCCTTCTGCGCGGCGTTGTATTTCTTGGGCCATGGCGTCGGTGTCATGTGCGCCAGTCACCTCGTCAATCAGGAGAAGGTTGTTCCCAAGACGAACACCGATGACTGCGGACATGTTTCCGATATTGAAGTCAACGCCGACGCGAAGGGGCTCGTTGCTGACATCAGGAATATCGGTGATTACATGTTTGGCGCGATCAAAACGGTCATAAACCTGACCTGTTGTCAGATTCGTAAATTCTCCAAGCAAATACGCCTTTAACAGGCTGGGATCGTAGTTGGCTTCGAGACGTTCAATGAAATCTTTTGGGAGGTGGGGATTATCCACCGATCGCATTTTAATCAGCTTTCGATCAGGGCGCTGTTGTGCCTCTTCTGTTCCAAACGTGTTCCACATCCAACGGAAGCCTTCAGGCGTTGATGCAGCCGCAAACTGTCGAACGTTGCCAGCACGTAAGCGGCCAAGGATTTTCGGGAATGCTTTCTGTGCGATTGATGGCGTGACTGTATCGATTTCATCGGCAAGCACCCAGGCAAGGTTCAAGCCAATGATGCGTGACCAATTCTCGAAACTGCGGCACAAGATTTTTGTGTCACCGCCGGGTAAATGCAAAACATATTCTGGGAGTGGACTTGCTCTAAACGTGTAGGGGATTTCGTAAGCCTCAAGAAATTCCTCGAAATCATTCATCCATATATCGCGGATCAAAGGCCCAGTAGGCTCCATCACGCAACCCATGAAGCCTTGATTTAACACCGCAAGGACGACAGCCTTTGCAGCCAAGCTACGGGTCTTGCCCGCCCCATACCCAGCAGACAAGCCGATGATTTCTGTCGTTTGATCTTCTACAAATGCAAGCTGGCCTGGGTGCAAGTCGGCCTTGATCTGTGTGACTAAGGCTTGAACGTCTAGCTCTGAATTACTTTCGCCAATTCGGTTCAGGATTGATCCGCTTTCGATGTGGCTAAGGAACGTCACTGAAGCACTTGAGCGATCTGCGCTGCGGTCTTGATGCAACCCAAGGCAGCGTTGAGATTATTGGTCTTGCGGGCCTCTTTTTGCAGCGTGGCGAGCTGAGCAAGGATTTCTGCAGTAAAAGTCAGCCGATCTGTTTCCCAATCAGCCCGGATAAGATCCCGCGCCTTGGCGATGTAGGTGTCTGTTTGCCGTTCAGCGATTTCCCATTCTTTCGCGCAATACTGCACGATCTCAGAGCGGACAGCACCGTTCGCCAAAAGGCGAGCGATGCGGTTGACGCGCATGTCTACTTCAATCTTTGTGGACTTGTTTGCCATCAGCCTTTTGACTCCTCCTGTTCAAAGTGTGCCGCAGATGGTTCGCAGATGGCGGTGTTACCGGTGAAGTCTTCCCAGCGTTTGACGATGACGTCGCAGTAAACGGGGTCGAGTTCCATAAGGCAAGCGTGTCGGTGCTGACGCTCGCAGGCGATGAGGGTGGAGCCTGAACCACCGAAAGAATCAAATACGGTTTTGTGCGCTGGATTGTCTTCTAAAGCCATTTCAATCAGCTCTACGGGTTTCATCGTTGGGTGAAGGGTGTTGCGTTGACGCTTGAGCTGCCAGACGTCTCCTCGAACAGTTTTCTGCCCTCCGAAGGGGCCAAAGTAAAAGATGATTTCGTGCTGCTTGTAATAGCGGTCAAGATTTTGGGCTGGATTGACTTTGTCCCAGACGATCATTGACTTAGGCGCAACACCTAGCTCAGTCATCGCCTGTTTAAAGAGATGCGCATACTGCCAAGAACAGCAGACATACATGACCTCTGCGGGCTGAATTGTGTCTTTGAGGAACTGGAGAAACTCCGAGTCACTCATTTTGTCATTCGCGATTTTCTCAAATTTGGCTTTTATGTCCTGGTAGCCGATGTTGTAAGGCGGGTCAGTAAAGACCATGTCTGCCTTCTTCCCATCCATTAGGCGTTCGACGTGCTGCGGGTTGGTGCTGTCACCGCAAAGCAAACGATGGTTGCCGAGGATCCACAGGTCGCCTGGTTTGGTAGTGGGTTCTTCTGGTGCTTCTGGTACGTCGTCAGGATCTGTGTTGCCCTCTTCAGGATCAAGCTCCGTGACGTTGAGAATTTCGTTTAGGTCGTCCTGATCAAACCAAGGGCTGATGTCATGTTCTTCTGAGAGCTGATGCAGCATCTCCTGATCCCATTCGCTGAGATCAGCCGTGCGGTTGTCAGCAAGAGCAAGGCCGACCTTTTGCTCCTCTGATAGGCCGGTGCGTTTAACGGCGATGATCTCATCACCGTCGGTTTCAATGATGCGTACGTTTTTGATGCCTGCGGCTTTTGCCCCATCGATGGTGCCATTGCCCGCAAGGATGCGGTTGTCTTCATCGATAACAATGCTTCGAGCAGCGCCATAACGTTGCAGCGATTCTTTGATCAGATCAGAAGATCGATCTGTTCTACGTCGTGCATTTTTATGGTCTGACTTTAAAGATGTTATTGATGTCAAGCTAAAAAGACCGCTTGATGTATAGCGTAGCTCAGAGATGTTGGTTTTGATTGGCTTTTAGCCAGTAGCTCTGAAGGCGGATGATCTTTTCCTCGACGAGGTGATGGCTACTCACGATCGACCTGAATTGGATTGGCTCCTCGCCCACCGTGATCATGATCCGGCCGTCTGGCTCGAGCGTACGCAGTTTGGCGATAGGCAAGGCTGAGTCTGGCTTCATAGCGAAGAAAGGCGCGGAGTTCATTTTGATGTTGCTGTGCTTTGAAGTGTTCGTCCATGTTTGAGATCGGGGTATTGATCGGGACACCAAGCCCGCCCTGCTTTTCCCACGGGGGTGGGTGTTGTATGGCTTTCAGCCGGACTCGAAACGGCATCAGGCGCCCCGACGGTGATCAGTCTTCGTCGTCTTCTAAGCGAACAGTGACTGTGTAACCGCTCTCGGCAGCAATTTGCTTGAGGCTGGCGAGTTCGTCGTTGTCGTAGGCCCAGTCCTCCCAAATGTGCTCAGAGCCTTTGTAGGCGTTGACGGTGTAACGAGGCTCGACACGCGCAAACTTGAGGAGGTTTGACGAATCAAGCCTGTCTTGAGTGGCCTGAAATTCATCAAATAAGTTGAGCCAGGTGTGGTGATAATCGAGCATGGTGTTGAAGCGAAAGTGTCGAGCGATCTCCGCCCGATACACACAACATACATCCAGGCATACCCGCTGTCAACGTTTTGCGTTCAGGGCGCAAATCACCGTGCAGATCAACGGCTCCAATTGCGCGTGGGGAATGTCATAACGGCGATTGACAGCATCCATAGCCCTGTCGATTACGTCGCGGCCTTTGGAGTAATGCACAGGCTTGATCTCAGGGACAGGGGCAGGCTGGTTGGCTTCGCTCAATACGCGAGCCCTCAGCAGCTCTTGGCGCGAGATTCCTCGCTTTAGGGCCTGTTCGTTCAAAGCTTCTCTTTCGGCCTCAGTAAGACGGACATCGATTCGGCAGGGATAGGTGCGGTTGCAGTCAGGCATCAGAAATCAAATAAATCAGTTGGTTCAGGCTCTTGCGAGCCAGATTGACAAAGGCGTACGTCTAGACCCCAGCGCAGATTGCTGATCAAGACGTTTGGGCTTCCGAGCTTTGCAGCGCGGATGCTGCCCATATTGCTCGCATTGGCAACGACCCACCCGTTGCACCACTCATTGTTGCGAAACAGCTCAACAGGAGCACCGACAGCAGGTGTGTCAAACCCCGATCCTCCGTCACTACGTGTCAAAGGTGTCAAAGGTGGCAAACCCCTTTCTATCGTGATAGAGGGTGAGGTTTGGGACGTTTGGGACGTTTGCCACCCCTCCAGGGAGGATCCTCCTGCTGGTCGATACAACGGCGATGGGCGACCACCAAGCACGCCAGGATCGGCAAGCCCTGCTTCTTCAATCAAGCCCTTGCGAACCAAGCCGCGCAAGCATCGGCTCGTCTTGTTGCGCTCAAGATTGAAGTGCGTTGCAAGCTCTGTCCCCGCCACAGTGAACTCACCCAAGAGCCAACGCTCTTTGATGTAGTCGAACACGTCAGCCTGACGGCCCTGAAGATCGTCAGCGGCTTCCTGCATGGCCTCAGCAGCCAAGACATTCTCACCGTCGCCGTGATGCACCCATCCGTCGTCTTCAAGCTCAATCAACAGGGTCGTGCCTTTTGCCCTCCCCTGCGTCTTGAGCACAACGCGATGATCTGATTGTGTCTGGCCTTCGGCAGGCTGCTTAAACCAGTTCATCAGGATCGTGAGGCTGGCCGCCGCAGGCAGGGCATTGCTGCCCCGGCTCGCATTGGTTGCATTGCCACCGCTGACGCTTTTGTTGGTGTGATGGATCATCGCCAACGTGGCCTTGTGTGGGGCAAGGGCCTCGGAAAGCTGACGGGCTGGACCATCAAAACTTGAAGCGGCTTCTTCAAGGCCAAGGGGCGCACAACAGGCGTGGTAACTGTCGAGCAAAAAGAATGAACCAGGGTTCTCTTCCGCGATCTCAGAAAGATGTTTGATCCCTTCAACTGTTAGGTGCAACGGTGCTCCCGTGTGCCACAACATTTCAACCGGGCCTGATAATTCGCCATCGCGATTTACCAAGCCTTCGCGTTCAAACAAGGTGTTCCAATCGCTTTCAGGTTGATCAGTCCCAATGATGTAAACCTTGGGGCAAGCACCATGAAGTTTTTGGCCCAGATAAGATTCTTCGCCGTGAAACCATGCGCTGATCATTCCAACCATCAAGGCAGATTTGCCGACCTTGGGTGGCGCAACAAGCAAGTTGAAAGTGCCCGACATGATGACACCTTCCCACGACCATGGTGTAGGGGTTGTGTTTAACTTTTCACCGCGTTTTCGTGGGACGGATACGCCAGCAATTTGACCTTGGGCCTTGCTTAAAACAATGCCCGCAGTTTTTTCGTTAATCGGACAACCAACCTCATCGGCGTAAAGACGAAGCAGTTGCGATCGGCGCAGCTCGTCTGTCTCATTACAAAGGACGGTGTTTGCGTATTGGTCGAGCCGGTCCAGAAGGTCTTGGTGGTCCTTCAGGCTTTCGGGCAGTATCTCGGAGGGCTTTGATTCGCCCGGTGTAGTGTCCATCTTTGGCTTTGCTTGGGGAGTAAAAGTCAGCCTGTGCGTAGACACCAAGCCTTTCCAGTTCCTTAAACGCTTCTAGTTCGTCGCTGGATTTGTACGGATGATCAGCGTCCCATGCGTCGAGAGCATGATCGGAGCGATCCTTCTGCGTCTTGCTGTAATAGCCGAGCATCGCTTGCTCTTCGTCATATTGAGACGGAAGGCAATACGGCACCCACTGCAACAGATCAAAGGCGCGTTCTTCTGCTTTGAGATCAGTCACGGGCAAGGGGCTCCGGCTCTGACGCAATTGCCTTTTGCAGCAGCAGGTTGACCCAGCCGGTGCGGGTGACGCCGATGGGTTTCTTGCGGTCCACTTCTGCGATCACTCTGGGATCGACGCGGACGTGGCTGCTAGCAGTTGATTCCAGTTCTGCCATTGATTGGGGTTGCTTTGCTGCCAAAGTATGCCCATACTGGACCCAAAGCGCAACCCCCAATGCTTGATCCGGTTCCAGAGCTTGAGTTCTACGAAAAAATCCATCGTTATCGATTTCGAAACGAGTGGCTGGCATACAACGTTGGAAATGTGCTCGACGTTGATATGACGCCGTTCAAGCGAGCAATGATCGACAAATACAAAGACGGCCCCGACGGATGGGCCGCCCGAGGAACGGCCATCCATTCCGCGCTGGAGCTGCACCTTCTTGACGAGCCGCAGATTGTTGACGACAAATGGTCGCCGTGGCTTGATCCACTGCTTGACGATCCATTCTTTAGAGGCGTTGAAACCTTGGCCACGGAATACAGGGTGATGGACAGACACAAAAGCCTTGGCGGCAGCTTTGACTTTTTAATTCGCCTGAAAGAAGAAGGACTGGAACCCAGCAAGCAACTGGTCATCCTGGGAGATCTGAAAACGGTGGCATCAAAAAAGGCCATTGGCTCGCGTGCTCCAGCAACAGCACAGCTCGGTGCGTACATGTCTTGTTTGGCCCTTGTGCAACCAAGTATCACGGTTGGCATGTGCGTGACTGTTGTGAGCGGCCCCGAAAAATGTAAGGTGATCAAACAAGATCCAGAAGAATGCCTTGAAGCCTGGGAAGAGGCGTGGGGCAAATTCCAAGCAACACAACCAAACTTTTGAGCCGTCAAATCAAGATGAAGTGTCCCAAGTGCGGATCATTCCGCGTCCATGTTGTGACGACCAAGAAAACTGTTGATGGCCCCTACGAAACAGTGCGCCGCCGCCATTGCAATAGCTGTGACTACAGGTGGTACACAGCGCAAGAGCCCGAGGTAAACATCGGCCCATATCTGAACTGGGTTGGCGATCAGGTCAGAGTGCCGACCTAGCAAACCCCCGGCTCCGGAAACTAAGCACCATAAGTCCAGTTACATTTCTGGCACACCTGCGCTTTTCTATGGGACGCCTCACTCTTTCAATACAGGGAAGCGGTGCTCTAACACCGCCGCCCCTGGCTTAGCCAGGACATCTCACGCCCCAGGCTTTGCCTGGACTCATTAAAGACCATGTTTGATTTTTCTGAATTTTGCGGCGGCTCTGCCGCAAGACCTGTCGAGTTTTTAGGGCTCACAGAAGAGGCAACAAGCCAACTGCTGAATCAAGAATTTGGGTTATCCAAATTGTTGCTTGAAAAATACCCCGATGTTTTCAAGCGCGGCGGCAGCCCTAACTCATTAGGTAAGTGCCTAATTCTTTTTGAAAGCCTTGGTCGTCGTTGCAACTATGACACCATCGCAGACATGTTGGAAGTCAGCCGCGACACGGTGTATGAAAACATGCGCCTTGTTCGCAATCACGTTAATGATGCTTTCGGCTTGAAAATTGAGCACAGCGGTTCACAGGTTTACCTTGTCAACAATCAAACGCTGGCGCAAAAAGCAGAACGCCTGCAAGGTCATCTGAGCAAAGTTGACAATGCAATGCGCAACCTCAAAGCAGACGTAGACAGCATTCGTCGATCGGGACAAACCCCTGTCTTGCCTGGGACTGCTGGGGCGTTGCTTGCTGGTTATGAACAAGCAAAGCAGCTTGAAGCCTCACAGAATCTTTGATCAAATTTTGACGTTTATGCCCTTGCAAATCGCAAGGGTTTTTTATCGCAATGACATTAACTAACGAAACTTCAATTGCCCAAGCTTTCCCGCCTGCAGTGTTAGGGCGCGGTTACAGCAATACTGAGCTGAAGTTAATCAAGAGCATTTGGACCGACACCAAACAGGTCGCCCAGCAAAAGATGCAGCTCTGCCTTCACTTGTACGAACTGAAGCAGGAGATGGACGCCAATGATCCGCACGCTGGCAACGATCCGCAAAAGTCACGTTTCTGGGGGGCTTTTGAAAACGGCGACTTGCCTGAATACGTGGTCAACGATCCACGAAGAGCCCGCGACTGGATTGCGGCTGCAGAGTTTGCAACCTCTGGAAGCTTGGGCGGGGCCTCGCCGGAGTCGCTTTTGGCTCTGACGCCGTCCACCGTTTGCAATCTGGCGCGGATCTCCAACCCCGACGCTTTGAAGATTGCAGAGCAGCATCTCAAAACTCACGAGTTCATCGGTCACGATGCGGCGTCGTACCTCGCCAAAAACGACTTGGACGATGAGGTGCTTGCCGAATTAAGAATGTGGATTATTGAGAACGAAAGCAAGGCATTAGTCCCCAGCGTGATTCGCAAGGTTGAGTCAGCCGTTCGAGAAAGTCAACAGCCAGCCAGCACTCGGACTATTGATGCCGAGCAAATCCGTGAGCAAGAAGCTGAGTTCAAACGAATCTCAGACGACCTGACTGCCAGGGCTCCCGAGATCGCTGCCCGCAATACAGCGACGGCTGTAAAAGAAGAGCTAAATCGTCCAGCTAAAGAGCACCAAGAAAAGCTTGAGGGTGAAGTCCGCAAGTACAACAGCAAACTCAACGCAGCCGCTGAGGCTGTACAAGATCTACTTACGTGCCTGATTGCCATTGATCGAGTGCATGGCACTCAATATTTGGACGAAATGCGGGGCGCTGATTTGATGGGGCTTGTCAGTGTTCAAGACGATTTACAGCGTCTATTGGCTATGGGGCAAGAGTTGATGAAAGTTGTTGAACTGGCAAAAAGCAACAACCCGCCGAGCGGGATTGACATGACGACGCTTGAAGTCGAACAGCTCTAAAGGCTGATCTGTTGCTTTCTCCCTGCGGGTATGCCATACTGGCTCCAAGGGGAGATCCCTTTTCACCTCCAAATTAATTCCGTGAAATCACGTTCCCGCTACTACAAGCCTGAAAAAACAAACTTTCTAGTTTGTGCCGCATTTGCCCTTCTTTTTTCCGGTGCAACTTGGCTCACCTTGACCAGCGTTCACAACCAACAACAAGTCACGCACTGCAAGCAAGGTTGGCAACGCGCCTGCGCGAATTTGCCCCAATGACACAGAAACTCTACCTGCAGTGGCAACAATGCAAAGCCAGGAATCCTGGCCTTTTATTGCAGCTCGCAGGGCTAGCCAGAGAGCTAAAGCTGTCAGGTCATAGCCGCTATTCAATGGACGGTTTGTTTCACATTCTCCGATGGGAGACACGGGCAACAACCGGCGACCTTGGCCTCAAGATCAACAACAATCACACAGCTTTTGCGGCCCGTGATTTGATGGATCAGTTTCCTGATCTTGAAGGTTTCTTCAAAACACGCGAGCAAAAAGCACGCGGTAATCACGGCCAGTTTCATTAACTTTGGGCGGCTATTGCGTAAGTCCCGTTCTCTTTTTCTAATTACATGGAATCACCTTCTATCTCTACATTCGTCGAAGCACAGCCTGCTGTCATAGCGGCTTTAAAAAAGCATCGTGAACGCTGGAATGCAGTCAACGCAGCCGATCGCATGGTTATTTTTGAAGCTCAAAAAGTAAAGGCTTTGATTTATGCTTTTGAGCTTTGCATTGATAAGATGAGTTGCAGCGAATCAGACGATGAACTCAGCGAAGCCAACGAGTCACTGCTGCAAAAATATACTACTGGGGATTCAGAGTCGTGGTTTTTTGAATATCACCGAGCGCAAGAAGTCGTTCAGTTAGCAATTGTTGAGCAATGCCAAAAAGTTGTAGTAGCGCAACTTGAGCACGAAAGGATCAAAAAAGAAAATCAATCTTGTAAGGAACTTGCAAAAGCTCGATCCGATGCGCGAGACTTGTTCAATCAACAGCAGAAAAAAGAGGCCAAGTGAGCGAAAGCTTTACGTTCACTGTTTTTGGTAAACCTGCCCCGCAAGGCAGCAAGCGTCATGTTGGCAAAGGCATTTTGCTTGAGTCAAGTAAACGCTGTAAGCCTTGGCGTCAAGATGTCAAGTATTCAGCTCTTGATGCTCTACCTGACGGCTGGTATGCCATAATGGATAGGCCCATTTTGGTCTCGGTCACTTTCATATTTGCCAGACCGAAAGGCCATTTTCGCAATAACGGAGAACTTAAACCTAAAGCCCCTTCTCATTGCACCGCACGCATCGGTGACGTGGACAAATTAAGCCGCGCTGTCTTAGATGGTCTGGCTGAAATTTGTTTCAACGACGATGCCCAAGTAATCGCTCTAAATGCACAAAAACGTTATGCAACCAGAAACGAACAACCCTCCGCAATCATTACCATTGCAGCCATTAGTTGAAGCTTTGGTCAACTTTCACAAAAACGTCCCAGCAATCAACAAAACAGCAAAAGCCCAATATGGAAACTTTGCTGATCTTGAGACTGTCCTTTCAACTGTCACCCCGCATTTGATTAAAAACAGCCTTGTGATCACACAGTTGTTTGAGCCCAGCGAAGGCATTGACCCAATCCTTGTCACAAAGTTGCTGCACGTCAGCGGCGCTGAGCTCGTCAGCCGCTTGCCAATGGTTGTCGGCAAAGGTCGCAACCCTCTGCATGACTTTGGTGGATCTTGCACTTATCTCAAAAGATATGCCTTGCTGGCCTTGCTTGGTCTCACAGCCGACATGGATGTTGACGGTGACTTTGCCGATTCTGCAGAAGCCAAACCAGCAAAAGCAGCGCCTAAGCCTGCAGCAAAGATTGAAGGCATTGCCGACAAAGATCAACCTCTGTCAAAAGAAGATCGCGATCAATGCCTTGGTCTTATCAAAGAGCTGACTCCTGACAACCTTGCTCGATTTTGTACGGATTTTCGACGGGACTTTAATCTCGGGCCTAACGACAAGGTTGCCCCAGCATTGACGGCCAAGCGCCATCAAGACTGGATGAACACCCATTTGAAAAATTATGTCTGACGATGAAAAGACAGCACAAGCCAAGCGTGATGACGAACGGCGTCATCTGCATTTCCAAGTTCGGCTGGATCCTGTCCTAGCCAAAAATGTTCAGCACTACGCTGATCAAAATCACGGCGGCGTGCGCAACGCTGCGGTCAAAACCATTCTTTCCCAATTCTTCAAAGGCATTAATCCTGATGGCTGATTTCGCTCCCGACGCATTCACACTTTGGTTCAACTGCAACCAAGACAAAAAAACTGCTGGTGCTTATTGGGCTTCATCTGAAGTGCCTGTGGCTGAACTTCGCAAGTTAGTTGAATGGGCCAAGACTGCAGAACGCACCGAAAACCAAAAAGGGGACGAGTGCGTAAAACTTCGCGCCAACCTTCGCCCTCGCGTCAGCAAGGCCGGTAACGACTTCTTGCTGATGGCAATCTCTGATCAAAAGCCACCACAAGCAGAAGCTGATTTCTGATTGATTCAATGGGCACGGCTAACCACCGTGCCTATTCTTTTGAAATGAAGCCAACAATCAAGCAAGTAGAAAAAGATGGAAAGCTTGTTTGGCGAATCGAGGCGGTTGGCCTCACAAAATTTCATGCTCAAAGGTGGCAGGCTGAGTGGCTTTACACCTACCTGACAAGTCTCTATAACTGCGACAAGACCAACTCTCAGTAACTGAGCCATGGCCCCAGTCAACATGAATTGGACGACTCGGCCTCAAGATCAAATCGACGCAGCCAAAGCAAGAGTTAGGGACACGCTGCACGAATCCAGCCCAAAACTGACCACTCTAGAAAAAGCTTTCAGGGCTTCTGCTCTCCGCCAGAAAGCACAGCATCCAGCAAGGCAATGTGACCAACGGCCTGCTTAAGCAGTTTTCCTTGGTGCCATTGCTGACGGGCCATCGCGACACATAGCTGCGACAAAACATCAACGTTGTCACAGTCTTCGATGGATCTGATCGATCGCTCAAGCGTTAGTTCTTCTTCAAGGCTTGGTTTGACTACCATCCAATCGAAAGTGTTGGAGGCTGCGTTTTTCGGAGGCATAAGGCTCCTCAGTCTTAAAACGTATGTAATCACCTATAGCGGGCAATAACCAGTCCTGCACTGGTAAACATGCTTCCCAATTGACAGGTTGTAGGCAGTTCATAACGACTGTCGTCCAAAACGCTGTGATATAGCCCCAGTTCATCGATCAACGAAGATGGCCCATCCACTTGATTCACCCTCGATCAAAAATCGTTGATAGAAAGCAGGTCGCGACATTTTAATTAGTTCCCCCGATTTCTTGATGTCATGCCCACCACGTTCCATGTCTGGCAATCCGAGCGGGTCCATGGCAATAAATTCGTCTTTGTTATATCCGACGATTACGCTCCAATGACCACATCCTTCACTGTCACAAACAGCAGGCTGGCCTTTAGTAAAGTCGCCCTTATGGAGCCAACCTATAGCTAAGGGACGGCCCGCGTCGATTTCGATCTCAATATCCTCCACCCTCACGTTCTTACGAAACTCAGCATCCAGGCCAAGAGCCCTCAACGCAGACACTTGAGAATGAACCTCAGTAGTGTCGCCAAACCTTCGGCGCACCTGTCGATACTCGTCTTGACTTTCAACGACTCGATGGAACGCAGCAACCATCGCAGCCGCCGAATCAAAACACTCACGCGCTCCGTAGCCGGTGGGGCTCAATAGCTGTGAATACCAGGGCACCCCATAAACCTGTTGGCTGCGGCCTGTGGTCTTCCAGGTCTGAAACCATTCCGCTTCTTCATCCAACAAGTTTTGATCAATCAGCGAGTCTTCCAACTGCTTTATCGCTGCCATCTGGTGCGGTGTTTCTCGAAACCACTTGAAGAAGGGCAGCAGACTCAACACAATGCTTGACAGCAAAACTATTGGGATAATGCCGGAGAACATGGCGTGTGCCTAGCTGCAAAACCGCTCATAAACATTGCGCCGCTACCAAACACGACGATCAAGACGCTGATCACAACAGCCAGTACGGATGGCATGAAACTACTTTTCTACCCTTTCGGTCGGAAATAACAAATTCTTGAGATACGTGCAGGCCACATCGTCCAGCTCGTTATCAGTCTGCTCGCTGATCTTGACCAGGCAGTCAAGTAGCAACTGTTTTACGGCCTTTGATTTGATGAATCCAAACAGAATTGGCTTTAGCAGTAAAACCATGGGATCACTGTGTGTGCAAAAAGTCTAATTCCTGTTGGCGTGTCCTTCCAGCCGTGCAACATCTTGCTCCAGCGTTGATATACGAGCAAATAATTCTTGGTCTCGAACGCGCAGGTCAGCGTGGAGCACATCCATCCGTGACGCTAAATTATCGACAGCACTTGTGAGGCGCACCAAGGAATCCCGTCCATGCTGACTTTCGCGGTTGGCTCCTTTAATGCCAGAAGCCGCTACGCCTATTGACGCTCCAGCAACAGCAGCCCAAATTTCTACCACCATTCGACCCATAGCTTGACTGCATCATGGCAGAAACACCGCAAACCAAGTCGGAAGAACAAGAGGATCAAGGTCATTCTTGGCTAGGTGATGTTGTTCGCGTGACCATTCTGCTGTGGTCGATGGGAATCCTGACTGCAAACTATCTGGGCATCTTTTCCCAATCTGTCGATCCAACTTTTCCGGCGTCTTTGCTTACGGGTACGGCGGCTTCTTATTCGCCAGCACTCGGCAAACTTGGCAAGAAAAAGAAGGAGGACAACGGCGTTATCGTTGATAACAGTAAAACCAATGCAGGCATCAAATGACCCGCACACTTTTGGTATTGGGCATCACTTTGTTGGCTGCCCCTGCCCACGCTGACATCAATCATGTTCTGACGCAATCAGCCCAGATCAGCATTGATCAGGCTTACAGCTCAGCCAAACGAATCGGTTCTACCTACAGCGCATCAGGCTCAAATGTTACCCCAAGCGTCACCAGTGGTAGCACCACAACCAGTGGAGCCATTGGCGGTCTGAATCTTGGCAGCCTGACCAGTGGTGTCCCAGCCATGGTTGACACGAATTATGCGGTGACTACCGCCGGTTCTGCTTTTTCGTTTAGTGAGTCAGCAGTGATTGGCGACACGATTAGTTCAGCCACTGAGGTGACCGCAACCACTGGCACCGTTGATGACCTTCCGACATACGGCGAAGTCGTGACTGGTTCTGGAGGCGTAAAATCGACCTTGGCTGCGACGACCCTTTCAAGCGGAATCATGACGATTACAGCAGGTGGAGCGGGTACAAGTGCAATCCTGTCCAACAAGATGTCACTTGAAATTGATTAGAGCTTGGGCGCTGGTTTTGTTGTTGCCTAGCTCTGCTTTGGCCGCACCAATCGTTCCGCAGTTCACGCAAGGTCAACTTAACTCAAGATCAGAATCCACAACGATCATCAACGAAACAATTACGTCCCATAATTTTCGCACGGGTTACAGCTACTCAGCGGCAGGTCATAATGTCGAAACTGTTGGAGATGTTCCTATTTCGCCTGACGCTACCGTCACAAATAATCAGACAGTTGGTGGAGTCAACTTTTCATGGACAAGCCCAAACCTTGAAACTAAGCCCCAATGGCAAGTAATCAATCCCGGCTCAAGTTGGAGCCTGACAGAATCATTCATGGCTCCAGGCTTAGATGCAGTAACTACGATTCAACGCACCATTCAAACCGAAAGCGTAACCGAGTCGCAGTCGGTGTTCTCGCAGTAATTACTGCATTTAATGCACCGGTTCAAGCCAACACAACAGTGGCAAATCCATCAAGTACATCAAGCGGTTCAGTGGTTAATAACGCCTATCAGATGATGACCGGGCCACACCCTATATATCGGATGAGTCAAGGTATTCAGTGCCCTGGGCCTACGTTATCGCTCAGTCCATTTGTTACATCTAGCCGAAACTTTGACCTGCCCCATCAATCAGTAACCAGGACGCCTGTCTACTCAAGTGCTGATGCAGACGATAACGGTGAACCAGATTCCCCTGGCAAGGTGCTCTACTACTCAGAAATGCCACGATTTGAGAAAGATCGTAGATCAGTTAACTACGGCATAACAGCAACGTTTTCGATGCCGTTGGATGGTGGCCTGACTGCTAGGTGTAAGCGTGCTGTAGAAACAAACATCGAGCTGCAACAGCAATTATTGGCAACGAAGCGGTTGGAGTACGAATTATTTCGCGCCAAACAATGCGGGCAGCTAGCTGAATCAAGAATCCAATTCAGGCCAGGCAGTCGATACGCTCAGGTTTGCGAAGACATTGTGGTTTACGTTCCACCCAAAAAGGTGATCCCACATGTTCACTCTATTTCCGCGCCTTCCGCTGATTCTTCTGACGCTCAAAAGTAGACGGGCGATCCTCTTTCTTACGGGTTACGACCTCTTTTAGTTTCGTAATTACCTTTTTCACTAGCGGCTTGACGATACGCAGTAGAAAAGGCGTAGTCAATGCTGCACTAGTGGCAATCACAGCGATAGCTGCTGTTTGCGTAGCTTCAAATGGTGATGGTACGGCTTGAATTAACTGCTCTTGAATTGGCAGAGTACGAAACACCTCCTTACATGTTCCATCCACCAACTCGTAAGACTCAAGAATCTTGCGACCATCGGGTGACAGTGTGCCAATCTCTGCAGCGTCTGGAGCAGGGCAATCGATTTCTGTCTTTTTATTTTTTGGCGGTGGGTTTGGCGTCTGTGGTTTGGTTTCTGCTGGTGGGGTTTCTTGCTCTTGATTCTGAACAGGCGCTGCTTCAATAATTTTTAGATTTCGTGGATTCCAATCCATCGGGTTATAACTTGGCATTTCGCCTTCAGGGCAAACCGTTCCAGTGCCATTGGGATCATCACGAAGCAGCGATGGGTTGAGCTGTGCATCCCTATGAACCTTGGCACAACCAGGCACTTGATAAATCGGAGCAGGTAGTAACTCTGCTGTTATCGGTGGAGCGTAAACATACGGCTCAGGAATTATTCGCGGTTCAATGCTTCGGATCTGTATATCCGGGATGTCAGGCATACAGTCAGAACGGTGACTTAGGAAGCTCGACTGCTGGGCCTGTTGATGTTGGCAGTTCAGGCATTACGTCATCGATCTTGGCTGGCACCATGTCAGTCATAACCTTGGTCAGCTCTAGCTTTAGCTCGCTTATGTAGTGCTTGGTGATTGAGGGGATGCGCGTGTAAAGCATCGTTGATCCAATCAATACGCCAACTGACATCGTGAACGATGCCACGGACAAAGCGTTAAAAACCTTTTGCATGATTAGATGTGCAAAGAAAAGCCCCTTCCCTGGTGTGAGGACAGGAAAGGGGTAAGGTGTCTCCCTATTTGAGACTAGCTCAGAAGCTGTACTTGGCTCCGACCTTCAGGCCATAGCCTGCATCAACGTCTTCGTACTTAGCGAACGAAACTTCGCCGTACATGTCAACGTTCTCTGAAACAGCACCTGACAAGCCGGTTTTGCCGGAAAATCCAACCTCAGTATCAGCGCCATCAACCGCCAAAACTGATGGGCCAATCTGTGCGAAAAACGCACCAGACTCATAACCAACGTGAGCGTCGAGCACTCCAGCGGTGAAGTCAGAACCAACCCAACCAGCGTTGTACTCAGGATTCACATAGAAACCTTCGGCTTGGGCAGGAGATGCCAGCACAGCAGCGCCAACGACGGCAGAACTCACAATCAATGATTTGATCATTTTGGGAAGAGAAAACGTTTTCCGTAGGTAGATTAACCGGCCCAGTCAATGGACGGTTTTGGATGTGATCTACAGGGTCAATCTTCGTCACTGCCAGGCCAAACCGAATGCTTACGGTTTAGGCCCGTATAAAGACCATGCTTTGGATGTGCTGGGTCATCTCTTTTTTCATGCTTGTAAAGCATTTCGAGCCAGACAAGGCGATTATTTTGGGCCTCGATGTCCGTAGCCCCGTAAGACGCGGACATCATTGGATCAGGTTTTTGCATTAGATCACCAGCCTGAAGGCTTGCCAGATGCTTGGGTCGGTGTGACCTGTTCTGTGATTCGTGCCGCAAGCTGCGTTTCGATCTCAGTTACTTTCTCAGCACCACCAAGTTTGGCTTGGACAGCAGCAACAATGTCGGCTTCAGTCAGATCTTCAAAGTCAGCCAAGGTGTCAGGACGATCCAGGCCGATGCTGCCGTAAGCGCCAGAGTTATAGGCGTTGCCCTCAGAGTCAACTTGATCGCTGATTCCGGTCACGGTGTAGTGGGCCGTGTGAGCAAAATTGTCGCTCACATCACGGTTTAAATCAACAATCTTCCAAACGTAGGTGTTAGCCATGAAAAAAGAGCATTAGGTTCAGTGTAACTTGAGCGCCCCACGTTGCCATGGGGCGGTTTGCTATCCAGCCTCAAGGGCTGCAACGTTATTAACGGACAAGCCATTCCTCAACAGTGTCGCTGACATCTCGCATTTTGATCCAGCGTGTACCAGTGACCTGACCTTTGCGAATCCGCAGTTTGCCCATCAGACCAACGCAATCCCACTCGGGACGATCTTCACGGGAAACATATTCAGTATCAGGGTTGTAGTCAGGGTTGAGTTGGCGGCGTTGCTGAACAACGGTATTGCCATCATCATCCTCAACTTCATAGTCCTCTTGAATGTAAGTGCCGTAATCATCGCGGAGATATTTGCCTTTCCAGCTGTCAATATCTGCATCACCTACAGCACTAGGATTGCCAGAAATAACGCCAATAGGCTCTTCACCAGCAACAGCTTCGCGGATTTTGTTGCCGTCTAGAACAACGCTAATCCCGCGACGATCTTTTGCTTCTGTGTTGCCATCAGACCACTCAAAGTATTCAGCGTAGTCAGCGCCACCAGCGTTCCAAGAGCCGTCTGCGTAGGCGTTACCGTCACCGCGGAGAACAAAATCAGTGTCACTTGCATTATTTGCAGCAAGTTTTATATATTGAAAAGCACTGTTTGATGTTCTTGATACATATCCAAATATCAGCGAATTTGTAAGACTAGCGTTAGTGTTTCTCATGACCTGTACAGTCCCGTTATCGCTGGCACTTACAGACAGACTTAAGCCAGAGCTGTAGTAACTTCCGTCATGAGCCATCGAAACTCGACCAGTAGAACTAATCCTCATCCGCTCCGTAGTGCTCGTCGCACCATTTGCAGTGGTGTAGAAACGCAATTCTCCACCTGAATTTGAGCCTGAATATGCAGTGCTATCAGTTACACCACGAATTTGTGCGCCCAAACTGAAAGCGCTTCCAGTTGATCCACTAAAATTGATTGATCCAAGATGCCACGGAGCGGCACTTAATGCTGTTACAGAACCATCAGTTGTTCCAAGCGACCTATTAAAGTTAATTTCAGGACAACTTCCAGTACTTGATCCACCTGTGTAGCCAGTAATATCTAATCCGCCGCGACTTAGATCGCCTGTAATAACAATCGCCTGCTTGCTCTGATTTGCAATGTTGTGAGTGCTAGTAGACGTCCCCACCAACAGCCTGCCACTTGAATCGAGGCGTGCCGCTTCGGAAAGGCCACCTGAGTAAGTATGAAAACGCAGATCACCTACACCAGAACCAGATTTACCTCCTTCAATCCGTGCATAAGTGTTTAACGCGTTTTCAGTAAAGTTTAAATTTGTTAATGTACTGGAACTAGAGACTAAATTTAGATGCCCCGAACTATCAATCCTGAGTCTCTCACTAGGGCTAGCTGCCCCGTCCGCACAGGTCGCAAATGTAAGCCTAGTTGGCATGTCATCACTGCCAGGAGTCCCATCAACAGCAGCGGTGATTTCTGCTCCTCTAGAGAACAAATCACTGCCGTCAGCACCATAAAAACCTATGGTTCCTAAAAAGTCGTCATCCTGGACAACCGTATTGCTGCCAAGAGAAGTCCCTCTTGTTTTATACAAATGTATTTCAGGGCCATTATCTGCATTGCTGTTTCGACCGATGTTCATGCGCGAGTCACTATCGCCCGTGCCTTCAATTTGAAAGCTTGGAATTGATGCAGAAGCTTTTGTTGCTCTTGCACTTGTAAGGCCCACGAGGAGCCTGCCACTTGAATCGATGCGTGCTGCTTCGGATGCGTTCGTACTAAACTCCATTGAGTTTGTACTGTTGTCATAGTAAATTTTGCCAATATCGTCGTCGCCAGAATCACCAAATTCAATACGGCACTCACTACTCGTTCCACCTTTTAATGACAGTAAGGCAGTGGCGTTACTGTCAATTCTCTGCATTGCTTGTGCAGAACCGTCCCCAACATGAAGGGTGTAAGCAGGCGCATTATTTTGAATCCCTACCCGATCATTTCCACCATCGACAAACAGCATGTTTGCGTTGCCGTTTGACTCCACGCGGAAGTCAACGTCATTACTGCCGTCGTTAAATACAACTTCAGAACTGCCAATCTCTAAACGCTCAACACCACCAGTCGCAAAGTTAATCTTGTCGGCTGCACTTCTAAAGAAACCAGTATTTAGATCAGACGCAAACGCAAGACCAGGCGCTGAAACAGTGCCGTCCTCCATCAACATCGTGCCGTCAAGCTCGAAAATTGTGACCCAGCCGTTGTTCGCTGAGTTCCTCAGCTTTAACTGACCGGTCGTAGTATCAGCCCACCATTGATACGCATATTTGGTCGCTGGCTCAGAGCTGCTGCTGTTATTGCTAACGATCGCTGCAAGGGCGTTATTGAGATCTGAACGAACTGCCGAGCCAGTTCCATTCGCGATCACATAATCATGGGTAGCCATTTCTTAGCCCGTTGTGGACAGCATTACCATCATCTTAAACGCCTCTGCCAAATCCCACCGCTGTATAGGTGAAGTTGCGGTTTACGTTGCTGCCGCCTGAATCCAGCACATCAAGATTAAAACCTGTGCCTGTAACACTGCTGACGTTGACGCGCTCACCGTTGCCAAGGTTCTGCACCGTGATGCCAATGCTCGGCAGGAAGTTGTTTAAGTTGCCGAGCGCCGACGTACCAACAAAGAAGGCATTCGCAAAGGTCACCGATTTTGTGCTCGTGCCCGACGCTGTGGGCTGCCCAGTTTCTTCCCTGCGCTGAAACGTCGCTTCATAACCCAGCTCATCAATCAAGATGTTTTGAGCGATGTCATTACTGTCCAGCTCTGCTTTGAACTGAAAACCACGCCCCCTAAATGTTCCAGCTACAAACTGCTTCCAGTCTGAGTAAGTCGGAGATCCTGAAGGGTCGGTTTGTGTCCTTCGCATATAGAGCTTGGCGTTGACGGCATCAGCCTCTGTTCCATCGAAATCATTCCAGGTGTCGATCAGCGCAGTACGTGCATCAATGGTGTCGTTCGGGAAGAAAGCCCTAGTGACAAACCGCCGTTTGAGATCAAGCGAGAAAACAGCACCTAAATCAAGAGTGCTGTTGAACTGATACTCAGCAGAACCAAGGATGTCCCCTAAGAAATCAAAGGACGTGATGGCATCAACGTCGGTTACATCATCGAGGTTGTCGTCACCGTCAATCACCAACGCATCAAGGTCATCGCTGTAGAAGCAGTCAGTTTTTGTCCCTTGGAACGGTGGGCTGTCTTGATCCTCTCTCCGCGTTTGGATCGTGATCCTGCCGAGTGCGTCAGGGAAGTCCATCAGCACACTGGTTGCGTTGGTGCTCTTGTTGCCCAGCTCGTCCTCAAACTTGACCAGAATCTCGCCTTCAACCAGCGGCACAATGGCTTCAGTTGAGTTGCCACCAACAGCAGGGATCAGGTCAACAGAATTAGGCCAAGTAGCTGAACCGTCAGTCAGGTTGCTGTGCTTGATATGCACCAAGCCGTTGACCTTTACATCCAGATCAACTGTTTGATCCCACCGCAGGCGAGCACTGTTGGCACTGATCGGTTCAATCGATAGGTTCTGCACATCGCCAGGTACTGCCGTTTTGCCTAGCAGCGTGAACGTTGCCGATGCAGTCGAGCTTTGTTTACCTAGATAATTGGTTGCACGGATCTGAACTGTGAGCGTGCCAGCCTTCAGGTTGCGCAGAGTAACCGACGGGTTTGACGTGTTCAGCTCAGTGAAGTTGTCATTGTCGAGCTTGTATTTAACGCGGAACTCATTGACGTTTACTCTGTCGTGCTGCCAGCTCAGGTCAAAACCAGTGTGAACAGTTTGGCCCTCTTGATATAAGAACTCAGTGCCAGACAAACCCTCTGGCGCACTTGGCGTACCGTTCAGGTTGCTGATGTCTCGTGTTGTTAGTGCAATGTCTTGCTCAACAGCTGCATAAATTGACTCGTTATATGCAACAGCAGTAACACCCACCGTGCCATCACCGCCTTCAGCAACGGAAACAATCCGATATTGCTGCGACTGGATGTCGCTGGTTTGGATCAGATAAATTGCTTGTGATTGTGGTGCTTCGCTGAACGCGCTGCTAACAGTGATCGCAGTGCCTGAGATGCTGCTAATTGTCTTTGTCTCAACTAAACCTGTCGGCAACAGCACTGACAGTGTTGGGCTTGCGGCCAGATTTACAGATAGATCCGTTTCACTGTCGATCGTGATAACAGTTGTGGTTGCAGAACTGACCCTCCCACTGCGACGTGTGCCAGCACGCAACGGATCAGCAACATCGATGACGATTCCTGGCGTGACAGCAATGCCAGCGTCAATAGAAACAGCAAAGCTAACTGTTTCTGACAACAGTCTTTCGCTAGTCAGCAGCCATTTACCCAGCCTGTGCGCTTGCCCTTGGCTGTAGCAACCAATTGCTTTTACGTCTTTATTAACGATGCCGTATTTAGCGACGGCCTCATGATCCTCAATGTATTCGTATTCAACATCACCCAATGTGTCGTAACTCTGCCATGCCACTGTTGCGCAGGTGTGGCGTGTCTTCTCTGCTGTGCCGCTGTAAGTGAATAAACCATCAACAACATTGCTAGGCCCGAGCAGATATTGAGAATCAGCAGGTTTGTCTTGACGTAGCACAAGTGACCCAGCGCCGTAATAACTAATCCCCCTAAAAATGCTGGTTAGTTGCTGGATGACGTTGTAAACCTCATCACGAGTATTGAGCAGCAGATTGAGGCTGAAGCGTGGCTCTTGGCCGCCTTTGCCATCATCGACAAGCTCGTTGCAATATCTGCTGATTTCATAGAAGTCGAACACATCTAGTGATGACTCAGGCACAGAACACCCATAGCGGGTGTCTGTAAGCAAGTCATATAGGCACCAGGCAGGATCTGAAGTCCACGTCGCCGCAGACAATGTGCCGTTAAAAAGTCCTGAATATGCAATCCGACCCAGATGCGTCGTTGTGTCAACAGTGCCGTTGCTAGGGATCCTGACCTTTGTGCCCCGGATCAGATATTTACGGCGTGGGATGTTTTGAAATTGTTTTGAGCTAAAACGCAGGCCAGCCAAAGCGGTGTTTGGATAGGCCAACTTCTCATCCTGAATTTCTGTGTAGCTACTAAAGAATGTTGAGCTTGCGCGCTTCGTGCTGGTTTCATCTGCACTGACGCGAACAACACGCAAGTCAACAGGGAAGCTACCTGTCAGGTTGACTAGATAGTCACGCTGATAACGGCTGCTGCTTTTGCCGCTAATTGTGTCGCTAAGAACGTCGTTGTATCCACCGCCGTCATATTGCAATTGAATTTTTATGCTGACTGAGTTGCCAACAATGTCGCCGTCATCTTCAACCGCCTGAAGCGATGGGACTGTAATCGTCACACGGACGCGATCAATATCTGAGTCAGTAATTGATCGTGTTACTGAGGCTGTTTTTGTTACTTCAACATTGACTGCCCTTTCGTTTTGAATACCACCTGAAGGGTTAGGAATGTGCGGCTGTGCTTGCGTGCCATTTGCAAAAGTTCCGGTAAAATTGTCAAAATTTACGGATCCATCACTGTTTTGAACTGGCGTGTCATCTATAAAGATACTTTTAGCGCCGTCATCTAATCCTTCAATCTCACCCTCACAAAGCACCTCAAGGAGGTTGACAAACTGTTCTGACTTGAGGCTGTCATCCTCCTCAGTCGGAGTTCTACTGCTACCGCCGCCGCCTTTGCCGCCACCACCGCCGCCTGCACCCTGAATCAGCTTTTCGTCAATCATGGTTAGGTGCTAAATCCCAAAGAGTCCGCAGTTTCAAATACCAAGCCATACTTCTTACGCATACTGAATGGTAAGCCGACCAGGCGTGGGTCAATAGTTTCCCTAGCAGAATGATCAACGTCAAAACCAGAACTGATCACTGCTGAACCAACAACAACACGTCCATACGCTATAGGAACCGCAAGGCCCTGCTGGGTGGTATTTGTGATGCCGCTGAAGCTGAAGTTTTGAATCCGGTTCGCTTCTTTCAGCTCCAGCCCTGATGGAGGCGTTGGCGAAATAATTTGCGAAATGCCTCCCGCAACTAAGCTCGCGCCAACAGCAGACAACGCCGTGCCCACAGTGGTCAACGTTCCGATTGCTGCTGGAGCCAAAGGACCAAAAGCACCAAAGCCAGCACCGAACAAGCCAGCGCCAGGAAACAAAAACGATGCACCAATTAGCAAACCACCAAGAAAGACACGGCCAAACCCACCACCAGCACCAGCGATCACAGGCGTGATGCTAAAAACCTCACGCTCTGACCAAGGCAAAGCCAACACGCTCACGTCATCAGGTGTCGCCTCCTGCTTGCCAACCCTTACCCGGTAGCCAACGCCATCTTGCTCGCTATCAATTAACCACTTATCCAAGCCTGGAAAATTAACGCACAGCGCCTTTACTGCCTGCGCTGGTGTCGCCACGTCAAGCTCAAACCGGCACTGGCCTAGTCGCTCACGCAAAGCGCCGTAGACCTTAACGACTTTCATGGCGTATAGCGCGGTCTGTAACCTTCAAATAATAACCGCCTAATAAATCACGAGAACTTAAGCGGCCCTGTACGTGATGCAAAATCTGCTGATCGCCAAGATAAATCGCAGCATGGTTCGGCACAGGCGACTGCAGATTCATCAGCAACAGGTCGCCACGCTGCAGCTCTTGAATCGGCACCCGCAAGAAGCCTTCCTTTGCGAAATTCTCGACATACATATTTTCGCCGTTGTGCCACCACTGATCACGGCGGTGATAATCGCTCAACGCGATGCTGTACTCACGCTGGAAAAAGTCGCGGACCAAGGTGTAGCAGTCCACAATCCCGTGAACAAACTCTCGCCCCACATACTGCAGCTCAAAGCCTCCAGGCTCGCAGTATCCCCAGCCTTCAGTTTTCGGGTTGACGATGAACCACGGCAAACCAGACTTTTCGCACGCAACACGATCAGCCTCTGATGGCCTGGGGTTGGTCACAGGGTGACTGTGGCAAACCGCCACTATCTCGCCCTTGTCCTCTACCTCATGCCAGCCGTCAAGCACAAAATGTTCATCTGGGGTCTGTGCAATGTTGCGGCATGGGAAGTAACGCCGCCTGCCCTTCACAACAGCAACCAGCCCGCAGCACTCCTTTGGGAACTCATCCTTGGCGTGTTGCAGGATGTCCGCCTGCATCGCATCAGTCAGCTTCATCGCGTCAAACCAGCACCAGGGAATGAGCCAAATGGCAACGTTCCATTCTCACCGAACCGCAGCTTGCAGGACGCTAAACGCTTGCCGCAAACGTCCTGAGCTAACGTGCTGACGCTGTTGCCGTTGACATCAAAGAAGTTGCTGCCGGTGTAGCTGCACTCACTGCTCCGATAGATCCATTGGCAGGTGTTGGCGACGACCTGCCGCTTTGGTAGCTTTTGCCCAGCGAGATCGAACTCACTGGCAAGTTCAAACGTAACAACGTCGCGGGTCTCTGTTGCCTTGCGGTTGATGCGCCAGATTTCTGTTGGGAACCTAGCGTTTGGATCTGCTGTCGATTCGCCGTCTAGATAACGCTTCAGAGTGCGGATCCGTTTAACCGTTGCACCCGTCAGATCGTTGCCTGCTGTGGTGGCATTGACCAACGCCAGCAACGTGGTCATCGTGCCATCAAGGTTGGCAATCGTCAGCGTTGGTTGCGGCAACGTTCCACCCGATCGCATCTCGAATCCGTCAGCTTGCAACGGAAAACGTGTATACGCGTTTCCGTCAAAAACAATGTTGCCTGTCACGTCAGCATTGCTGCCAGCGTGAAAGCGGTAAACGTCAGAACTGCCGTGCAGCGTGCTGTTTAAATGCAGCTCAAACAGCTCAATAATCGCGCTGGGCGCAAGAACTGAAACATCCTCGTAGACGCTGCTGATCGCAGTCCAAACAGCTGTGTTGTCAGTAACCGTGCTGCCAATATCTGTCGGCCAACTAGGTTCAGATCCTGCTGACGTTCCAGCAGTAGTGCAGCGAAACCACAGGCCACTCGCTTGGCTTGCAGTGGCCCTGCGTATATCACCAACAGAAAAAGCGGTGCTGGCTGCCCAGGCTGCGACTGCTGCCATTACGGTTCAAATACTTCGCGAAAGGTTGCGTTAATTGTGGCGCGGTTCAGATACGGGATTGATTTGCTCCAACTCTCGCAAACAAATTTTGAACTGCTGCCTTCACCTGGTGGTGTGAAATCAAACGATGCTGAATCGTCAGCACGGGCATCTAAGAAAATTTCGATTGTGTCTGAGTCAGTTTCAGAAACCTCGAAGGTGAGCTGATAAATTTTCGGGTTTTGATTCAATCCGTACTTCAGGCGGAGTTCAAAACCATCACCGAAACGCACACTCCGCGTTGCAGGGCGGCTGCGTTTTTGGATGCCGTAGGTCGGCGTGATTGCAGGGAAATTAGCCATCAGATAGCAGCGATAAGGCCACCAGGCCGTTTTTGTTTAATCAGTTCCTGTTGTACTGCCAACCCGATCGCTTTGCCAAGTTGAGCACCTTGGCCGCTGCTGGCATCAGCAGAAGTTTCAGAAGCATCAACGTTGACGGTGATTGTCGTGCCGCCACCCATGCCAACACCATTGGGCAGGATTGTGCCAGCACGATCAGGAACAAACAGCTCAGGGCCACGTTCGCCAACAACAGAAGGGCGGCCAACAGGTGGTCGACCTCCGTTGGCAAAACCAAGCAAGCCGCTAAACAATCCTGAACCAGGGAAAGCAGCCTTAAGCAAAGAATTAACGCCAAGCTGCAACAACTGTCGAGCAACATCATTGAGAACGCCTGACAACGCTTCTGATGCACTCTTGGCCTGCATCAAGGTATCGACAATTCCGGTACTGATGGTTTGACCGATACCACCAAACAACTGCTCAAGGCGTTGTGCTTCGGCTTGCTGTCTTTTTAAGGCTTCTTCTTTTGCATTATTTGCAGCCTTTGTATCAGCGACTCGTTTTTGTTCTGCTTTGCCTAAGTCAAAGTTAGTTTGTAGTTGATCCCGCAGTTTTTGCAGCTCGGATTCTTTTAAGTCTGGAAATTGCCTGTTGAGTTCAAATTTTGCCATTACAAGCTCTAACTGAGCCCTTTCTTCTTTTGTTGTTGCCGCTGCTAACAAACCCTCTTGTTTTTTCTTCAGCAACAAAGCATCGAATTTTTGTTGCTGAGCGACGATTGGGTCGGTTTGTGTTGCACCTGCGCTACTTGTCCTATTTAACAGAGCAGGTATTCCTGTATTCCCTTTTAACGTAGGCGCACTAACAGGTGCTTTAAGAGTTCCTCTCTTGAAACCTTCCTGCCTCATAAGATCTTCAAATCGCTCGTTTCGCAGTCGTTGAAATTCTTCGTTGTTAAGAGCACCGAAAGCAAAGCCAGTGGCAGGCAACCCTTGGCGACGGCGTTGGGTTTCTTCAGCTTCTGAACCAGCCTGCCTAAGTAAACGTTGCTGCTCTTTTGGCGACAAACCAACTTTGCCCGCTATTGCTGCTTGGTTCATCATCTTGACGATGCTGTTAATAACAGTCGTTGTGTCGTCTAGGACAAATTTAAGAACAGGAGAAAGCGTGTTTCCTATCGTTACGGCAATTCTTTCAATACCATCTACGAGAGTTGAAAATTTGCCTGCGAGCGTCTCTGACTGAGCGATAGCACCGTTGGCATATTTCCCGCCTGTGTCAGTGATGTTTTGCAGCGCCAAATTGACAGCATCTGCGCTAATCCGGCCGCCTTCTAATGCTTTCCGAAACTCATCTGCGGTGAGTCCATACATCTTCTGTAGCTCATCTTGAAGGCTTACCCCACGTTCTTGAAGCTGTAGCAACTCTTCGCCCTGCAGCCTTCCTTTTGCTTGGATCTGGCCAAAAGCAGTCGCGATGCCGCCAAGGTCAGCACCAGTTGCGCCAGCAACATCAGCAAGTCGCTTAGTTACGTCAACAACCTCTTTAGTCTCAAACCCAAATGCTTTCAGCCGTTTGGCCGTTTCAATCAACTCTGTGCTTGTGAATGGTGTAACCGCACCAAACTGCTGCAGCTCTTTAATAATGCTGCGAGCGTTGCCTAACGAACCGGTAAGCACTTCAAGGCTCTTGGTTTGGCGTTCTAGTTCTGCTGTTTTAAAAATGACGAACTTGCCTGCCTGAAAAATTCCAAAGCCAGCAGCGAGGCCACGAACAGCTTTTCCAAGTTGGTTTACGTTTTTTGATGCCTTTTTTGCTGCTTTACCTTGACGGTTTAAACCAGCAGCAGCCGCTTCTGCAGTAGTTACAAACTGGCCGTTTACTTTTCTTGCACGCCCCGAAGCGTCAGTAAAAAACTTCATCCCGTTGGCCGCAGTTTTTATTTCGCGACCAGTTTTTGTAAACGCAGCAGAGTTTTTTTGTGTTGCAGCTTCAAGTTTTTTTGTTTCAGACGCAACACGTTTAAGCGGATTAGTCGCTTTTGAGGCGTCAACAATCAGCTCAACAGTTGACTGTGCCACGGCTGCCTAGCAATAGCTTGATTCTACCTCCGCATTTGCTTTGCACGCTGCATTGCTTTTTCCTCATGCTCCGCCTTGACTTCATAAAACGCAGCGAAATGAACAAGCTCCGCGTCAGTTAACTCTGTGCGGAGCCTGCTGACTGTCATGCCAAGTTCGCAGGCCAGAAAAAACTCGAAATAAGTCCAACTGTCCTGCTTCAGTCGTTTTTTGCTTCTTCAAGGCCAGCCTCTTCTCCAAGGCCAAACAAGAACAGCTCAATCTCGTTTAATACAGATTCAGGGAGCTGGCGCTGCAGCTTGTTTGCGTCAGCAGCAGCAAAAGCCTTGGTGCCATCCTCAAGCTCAGCAATTTGACATAGCATGTTTGTGCTGATGTCCAATGCCTCTTCTGTACCTGCAAGGCTCTGTGCCTTCTTGCGGTCAGCGCGTGTAATCGGCTTAAAAAACAAATCAACGACTTTTTTGCCGTCAGCGTTTTTTAATTCAAACTTGCGGCGCTGGTTGAGGTCAAACGCCCCAACCAGCAGATCAACGGTGCGATTTCCAGCAGGCATTTAGACGACAGATTTGTCATCTAAACTATAGCCTCATCACTCAAGGTTAGAAGTGATGGTGCTGCTAGTGACGAAGTTGCAGGTGGCAACAACTAGCTCACCGACAGTAGAAGTGATTTCCATGTCGGTAATAATTCCGCCAAAGGCAACCGAATCAGTGCCGTTTGTGTTGCCGGTGGTGAACAACTCGAACGAAGCATCAGCGGCATCATTTGCTTTGATGATGTCTTCAATGAAACCGGCTTGGCCCGTTGCATCTGGGTCGTAAACCAGTTCAACTGTTCCAGAGCCGGAAATCATGCTGCCAACAAATTGGCGGAAAGTGTTCCCATGAACTGAAGTGTCCAAGGTTTCTTTAGTGATTGACAGGCTCCAGCTTCGAGTACCGACAACAGTGGCAAGGCTGCCGCTGCCGGTCTCAAATTCAACTGAACCGGATTCGCCGCGAATGGTGGCCATGGTCAGAGTTCCTCGATGGATTCAAAGGTCACACGGACCTGGGTTTGGAAGTAGCCCTCGGGTGCTGCTGAAAGCAGTGCCTCTGGACCTGTTGCAGCGTCGAAGAAAACCCCCGACACGATGACCCTATTGTAAAGGTCTCGAATCCTTTTGCCGATGACGAAATTGGCTCCAGGACCAACACCTTTGGCAGAGAAGATATTGATGGTGACAATTCCGATAATTCTGTTTTGGGAATTAGTTGTCAGCCCTTGGCTTAGATACTCGTTTGCACCAAAACTGACAAGGCACTGAACAAACGATGAGTTAGGCGTTGGCTCAAACGCCATGTTGTGAAACACAACTGGAATGGCAGGGCTGCTAGCCAGCTCTGTCGCAAGCCTGCCTTCAATGGTGGCCCTGATTGCATTGAGATCAGCAGCAGCCATTAGTTACGCCTCCTAAACGCTGCAATAAATTTAGGAACGCGGGTAACAGCAATTTCTTTACCAATCAAATCAGGAAAGCCTGGGACTGTTCCTTGGCGCGTCTTGTAATCGTCCCCCCAAGATGGTGGCAGGTTGTTGCCATACAAAACTGGTTCCGCATATTCCACATTGTTCGTGATTTCAGCTTCAAACTTGCCAATGCTTGTTTGCCACGCATTGCGCAACCGACCCGTGTCAACCGGAGTTTTTTCTTTTACTCCTTTTGCCCATTCAAGTGCAGTCAGCTTCACGACAAGCTGCACCTCTTCTTCCATCAGATCAGCAATCTGATCAATTCTGATCTGACGTGCCATCGTTATGCCCTCAGGATTAGTTCGTGAGTGATCGCCGTGTTGTCTTGCTCTGTCGTTTCAACGCGAATGATTTGATGCACAATCGTGCTGATCACGACGCGGTCTTTTGTTTCTGGTGCTGACGGCAAATCCTTTGCAGCAACCGTCAGGCGCTTGTCACCCTGCTGAACAAGCTCATTTACCTCGCGAACGCTTACATCTTCCAAGACACCCTTGACGTCGGTGTCGCTGGCTGTCTCAGCAATTGCACCCGTGGTGGCGTTATAAGCGCCAGCAGAAACGTAACGAACTGTCACATCACCGCCGAACTTTGCGATGACAGTACCGGCCACTTTCTCAAGGGATTGAGCAAGTCCCATCAGACGCTATAAACAACGACATGACCAGAGGTCAAAGTAATCGAAGTGAAAATTACGCCTTCAATGCAAGCTCCGGTATTAATGTTGATTGCAGACGGAGCACCTGATCCGTTCTCAGTAATGCCTTCAGAAACCATCGCAGCAATGACTGAGTCTTTCAAGGCTTCTACCTTGTAAAACCTGCCAGTGTGCGCGGCTGTATCAGTGATGATAATTGCCTTTGACGGCGAATAACCCATTCCCATGATCAGCTCCGTTTGATTGCAATGTTGCCTGGTCCGCTAATTCTAAGCCCTGTCAAGTAACGCTCGACCATTGGCGGGATGCGATCTGCACCAACGGCACCGGTCTTGTCAGGCGTTACGTCAAGGCTGCCAATCTTGACGTTCTTAAAGTCTTCAAGGCCGCCCAGGCTGATGCCGTCTTTGTTGCTGTGCAGGTACACCGCTAGCTCAATCTGAGCACGCTTGACTTGATCAGGAACTTCAGTGTCGGTGAAGTAATCGTCGGATATGCGAAATGGAAAGCCCGTTGAAAAAGTATTGACGTAGGTATCGGGCTTTCGCACGCCAGTACGCGGCCATTGCAATGCCTGTGTGTCGGTGGCGCGTGCGCCTAAAAATCTTTCGCGGTCGAGCCGCTGTGCTGCAGCCGTCAAAGCACGGTTGCGGCTATCGGTGTTGCCTGAGCCCCACTTGTTCGCATCAGTGCCAAGCACCATCGCTTCAACAAAGGCATCAGCCTCAGCCAGCGTGATGTAGCTGTTGGCGCTTGCTCCGCCCGCTGTTGCGTCGATTGATACTGCCATCGGGCTTCACGTTAGAAGTCTTTAATTTTGGCTTTTCAGGGGCTAAGGCCGCCGCTTGCGCAGCAGCCTCGCGTTCCTTCATTCGCCTGAAAGCGAATAAACCCATCAGGAGCTTGCGCCCTTCAGAGCTACAAAGGAAAGGACAATTGCCTCTCCCAGTGAACCTGCAGACAGGTTCGCAACGGTGATCGCAAACGAGCCAGCAGCAATTGTGTTGGCTTGAACGAGATAAGCGCCAGCAGTTCCGGCGGAGCTGTGGTTAACCACAACAACGTCGGTGGCTGCAATTTCGCTGTTGGTCACAGCAAACGAAACCTCAGCACCTGCTGCCAGGGCTGCGTCGTCCAGGGTGATTTGGCCTGAAGCTGTGTTCAGGGTCACGCCTGTTGCTTTGCTGGTGGCCTGGGTGACAGTGCCGCCAGTTGTCGGGCCAATGAGTTTGCCCGCTGTTGCCTCAAAAATGGATGCCATGGTTAATTACTCCCTCAATCAAGGTTAGAAGTGGAAGTAATCCGCACGATCCCAATGTTGTTGGTCTCGTAAACCTTCGTCCAGTTTCCAACGGTCTCAAGTTGAGCGCGAGTTGGATTTGAAACAGCAGAGGAGAACTTCGAACCTACCGGGTGGTAGACGTAGTGAAGATCAATCGACATTGCATCACTCTTGGCGAGGATGTCGCGATCGGTTTCTGTCTGCAAGCCAAGCTGTTCGCCGGAAGCGATTGCACCTTGGGTAAACAGATAGGAAGCGTATTCAGTGGATGCACCGCTACCTGCTGTTTGAACGTCTGCAGAGACGATCACGCGCAATCCCATAAATGTTGGGACTTGCACCTGGCCGAATGCGTTTGCAGTCGAACCTTGGCTGGCTGCAGTGTCAGCAGCGCCCGAATCATCGTAGATGAAATCGATGGCCCTTCTTTCCATCAGGTCGTAGTACACATTGGGGTGTACGCAGATCGCAGCAAGCTTTTCGCCTTGATCGCCTAGCAATGCTTTGCCAGTAACAATTTGACGTGGACCAAGCACGGTTGGAGTGTCACCTGATGCGCCATCAACGGCTAGGCCGATGAAAGCTGCACTGGCGGTGTCACCAACTGCACCAAACACACCGCCCAAGCAAGAAAGAAGATCCTTCTGGCGCTGGTTGGCAATGTAATCAGCAATCTTGGCACCAATGGCAGCCATCGGATCAGAACCAGCAGCTAAGGCAGCTAGGTCGCGTGACTCGAAAGCACGGCCACGGTGCAAGACAGCAGCAACTTGCTTGTCTGCAGTGATCTTGCCTGGGGTCAGTGAAGAACTATCAGTAAGAACTTCAAAGTCACCAGCAAGGTTGGCTTTGTAGAAAGGAACTTGAACAAAGTCCCCACCACCCTCTGCAGCATTTAGCTCAGCCATTGGCTGCACCACACCGCTTGCCAGGAAGGCATCACGCTGAGTGGTTTGCTCAATGACGTAAGGCGTAAATACCTCAGGGATGATGATGTCGCTCCTAAGAGTCGCCATCTGTCAAAAAAGAGAATGTTTACGGGATGGGCACAGCCCTTAGGCGCAGCACAGCTTTGCCATTAGGTCACATACTAACGGTTAGCTGCGTTTTTCAACCTTTCATACATGTCACGATCAGTTTTAAATAAGCGTGATTGT
>VMHT01072532.1_pt1 | contig 36746 bp, 35 predicted proteins | sample 4693611 | NCBI WGS metagenome assembly VMHT01 (sample SAMN12280063, study PRJNA550983) | marine metagenome | isolation source: seawater sampled from same location over 5 years 0.02-0.2 micron viral filtrate | place: USA: collected off the coast of southern California halfway between the port... ...
AATTTTCTTGGTTCAAAACAGTTTCTCCTTGGGCTTGGGTACATATGCTTTGGGAATCGACGGTCTGCGCTCGAGGTACTGGCAAGAGCCTTCCTCGAAATCGAATCCGATCTTCCCCTCCCACATGCCATGGCGGTTTTTGAGTACTTCGAGGTGGATATCCCAGCTCTTGGCGATGTCCTCGTTCACCGGCTCATTGAAAATGCGGCAGGCTTCGAGGTGCTCAGCCTTGGGTTTGTTTTTCCAGACGCTGAATGCGCCGTCGCACAGATCCGAGATTGCGGAGCTGCCCTTGATGTCAAATTTTCCGGGGGCACGGCTCTCGTTCTCTTGCTTGCGAGCGTGGGCAACGAGGAAAATCGTGACGTTAAATTTCAACTTGAACTGGACGAGCGCCTCTACAAACTTCTGCTGCCCCTCGTAATCGTCTTGGCGAACCATGTTGGTCAGGCTGTCGATGACAAAGACGTTGATGCCGTAACGCCGGTATCCGTACTCAAATGTGCGAAGCAGATCTGCTGGCTTAGGGGTCAGGTCATCAACGAACAGCCACAGGTTTGGAGCGAGCCAGTCGAGCGCCTTTTTGCGCCAGTCCTTCTCAGGCTTTCTCACACCGCAGGTCTGCATGAGCATTCGACCCAGCGTGTATCGGGGAGTCATCTCCATCGACGCAATCAGGATCTTGCGGTCTTGAGTGATCGCGTTCAGACATAGCTGGTTAAGCATCATCGACTTGCCGCTACCGGAGAATCCGGCGACCAGCCACAGGTCATGCTCGCGGAACCGGACGTCGTTCTCATCAAACTTCTCGAAGCCAGATCGGAACCCGCCGCTATCGTTTTCCTTGGCGTCGAAGAAGGCGTCCAGCTCATCTTCAAACTCGACTACCGTCCTGAGCTGCTCCGGTGCCTGCCACTTCGCATCTTCATAGGATGACTTGAGGATCTTTCGAGCATCGTCATAACCGCGCTCTTGGATCAGCTCGTTGATGTCTTTGGCTGGGAAGCGCACACGAAACGCTCGATCACCAAGACGCTGTTTAAGTTTCTCGGCGCACTTCTCACCTGCCTCGTCGTGGTCGGTGGCGAGGACGATCTCCTCGAACCGAGCGAGGTTGTCGAACTCTGCCTCTAGCCACGTCAGATTGCTGGCACCGCTGGGCAGTGACAGTGCAGGAAAGCCAAGCTCGCGAGCAGCGATGGCATCCAGCTCACCCTCGGTTAGCCAGACTGTCCGTGAGGTGTCAGGGATGGTGTGCCAGCCGTACAGGATCTGCTGCATACCCGACTGATTGCACATCCCAGGATTGCCGTCATAGTCGAGCGGCTTGTTCTTCAGGAAGACAAGCTTTCCCGCCGGATCAAAAAACTGAAACACAAGATCTGAGCCTTGAGTCTTGAGATCTGCGGTCTCATAAATCTTGTGGCGGTACACCAGCTCACCAACATCTCGAAAGCCTCGACCCTCGAGGAAAGCGTGCAGCGAATCGGTGTTCTGTTGCTCGGGAGCCACGGGCTTCGAGTACCGCTTGATCTGAGCAGACCTGACCTTCATCGACGGCTTGATGTCGCGGATGTTGAATCGTTTCTTTGCCCAGTCCATGGCGGCAGGAATGCCAACGCCCTTCGAGTGGCAAATGAGATCGATTAGATCACCGTGGTCTCCTGCCTCAAAGTCAGTCCACTGCCCTGCTCTGTCGCCGTGCAGAAATACGCTGAGGGATCTCCCCTTCTCGCCGTGTACGTTGCCGATCTTGAAACAGCCGTGCTCGATGACACCGTCTGAGAATAGCTCGGGGCACAGGACAGGGGCATGCTTGGCAAGCTCAACCTTGAGTGTTGCGATTTCCATCACTTCACTCCCATCAGCATTTTGATGTCGCGATCATCACTGAAGTAGTTCTTGATGAGCGCGTACTGGGGATCGATGGATCGCCAACCTTTGTTGATTGCGATATCTACGACGACTTCGTAGTTGGTGCAACGAGACTTGTGGAGAAGCTCAAACGTGCGTATCGCATTATTGAGAAGCTTTGCCCCTAAGATGCCATCGCTGTCTGCCTTGTGCCGCAGCCACCTGTCGAATGCCTGAACAGGGATTCCTTTCGGGCATTGCTTGATCGCGTCAGCGAGTGCGGTCTTCTTCTTTGTTGTCTTCTTATTACTTTGTAAAGAATATTCTTTTCTTTGTGTCTCGATATCCAGATCTGGGTTTTGCCACATCTGGGTTTGGTTGCATCTGGTGAAGTGACCAGCAGTATCGGTGACATCGTAGTCCCATTGCTTGACCTTGCCGTCGTCGCTTCGCTTGATGTTGCGCTGAATGTAGCCAGCGGATTCCAGTGTTTTGGTAATCCTACTGACGCGCTCACGAGAGATACCCCAATACTGCGCGATAGACGCATTAGTGACTTGCCAGTCTGTGGGATGTGAAAGAAGGTGAACGAGAACCGCTAGGCTCTCAAGGTTTAGTCCGTCTTGCCTTTTAGTGGCGTCAGCGCCTCCTTGCAGAAGGGCATTTGACAGGACAGTGTAGTTTTTTTCTTGCGTGTTACGGTAAATCATACTTCCTCCGTGTGCATACACCATAGAGAAATCATCTCACCAGAACAAACCTTTTAATTGTTTTCCGCATTTATTATTTACTTTCAGCAACTTATAGGTATCGAACACTACCTATGCGCCACTTTGTCGATTTCTGGAAAATTTTTGGCGGAATTCAAGAAATTTGCACCTAATGCGGCACTGTATGAATTCACAGGTTTGGTTTTCACCCATAAAGTGTAGACTGCACTCGTTTGGGGCATTTGTAGTTTGTATTATTTGCTTACTTACGCAACTGCCATCAGAGAGAGAAAATTGTGAACAAGGAAGAACGAGCCGAGTGGCTCAAAAAAACTTTATCGGGCGCTGATGTGCCTATGTATGGGCGAGCCAGTACCGTGGCGAAAGAGCTAAATTGTGCGAAAGCAGCCGCAACTGGATGGTTGAATGGAAGTCTGCCTAGAGACATCGAGCTGGCTTACCGAGTGTGTGAATACTACAAATTTGATTTAAGAGAATGGGTTTATGGGATACCCGCTAAAGCTGACCACGACGAATGGGGAAGGGCTATCAGCATTGCTAGAGCTTTTGAGAGCAACTTTGAATCACTTGATGATGATCAGTTTTTCATGATTGTTAAGCTAGCTTTAAAGAGTCAGAACAAGGGCCAGTTACCGGAACTCCTCGAGGAGCTAGGATCGATAATAAAAAAATAGAAGATCTACCAGATCTCGCGCTGATACTCGTGTTCGTGCGATGGTTAGTCGAAAAAGATATATCGTGCGAAACAGAAGTTTTATCTTCTTTGATAGAGCAACTGAGTATGGATGATCAAAAACTATAATAAAATAATTGCAATTCGCACTTATTGATTGCATTCTGAACCCTTCTGAACAAGGAGGTTTCAGACATGGAACAAGTTACCCCCGCCCACATCTGGGCAACGCTATCGACAATATCCAGCGATTCAGTGAGCACCGAGAAATTCGGTGGGATCACTTATGTCAAGTGGATGGCTGCCCACGCGATCATGATGAAGCACTTCCCGCAGTACACTTGGGAGTTTCTTCAGGATGAGCACGGCAAACACACCCACTTCTTTCCAGATAAGACCTGTGAGGTCCGGTGCCGTGTCGCTGTCGGCGACGTTAGTCATACCACCACCCTGCCGGTATACGGCAAGAGCAACACCGCGCAGCCTAATCCCAACGCGCATCAGGTAAATACCGCCAAGCAGCGTTGCCGTGTTAAGGCGCTCGCTGAGTTCGGCTTATTCCATCACATGTGGAGCGACCTGCCCCTCGAGGAGCCTGATGCCCCTACAGCGGCAGATCCAAAGCCCGAAGCCGTAACGCAAACCCCAGAGGAACGGCTCGCGGGTTACTACGAGTTACACAGGGAAAAACTGTTTTCTGCCACCAGCACAGAGGACATGAAGGCTAAGTGGGCTAGATTTGAGAACTCTGTTCGCAACTTGAAAGTTGATATCACCGAGGATCAGCTCGCTGAGTTGGCGAAGGAATACCGCGAGGATCTGAAAGCCCTCAAGAAAAACCAAAAGGCAAAGAAATGAGTGTCTTAATTCAGGGGTCACCTGAATGGCATGCCGAAAGAGCGGGGAAAATACTCGCGAGCAACTGCGCTGCGTGGGAAGGCTTACACCCGTACACCAACGCCAAGAAACTTGTACGCGAAGGAGTACGTCAGCTCGCTGGTGAGCCTTCTGAGATCAAGCTTAACGCTGCGATGAAGCACGGTCAGGAAACTGAAGCCAAAGCCGTAGACTTCTATCAACGCAGCGAAGGCAAAACCGTTATGGAGACGGGCAGTGTAGCTCACGCAGTGTATGCGTTCCTCAGAGCATCACCTGACGGTCTTGTGGGACTGTATGGTGGACTCGAGATCAAGTCGCCCTTCTACACCGAAGAGCCGTACAGCGTTTTTGCGCCAGACAAAGTGATGTACCTATGGCAGTGCTATGTCGTCATGGAGGTTTGTGATCTCGAGTGGATCGATTTCCTGTGCTACATCAACGACGACGTGTTCGGCATTGAGCGCGTTGAGCGGAAACATGGGTTTCTCGAGGAGGAGGTCAGCGGTAAATGGTTACCCGTGCCGAGCGCGGAGAAGGTAACACGAATCTCTCTGTGGCATGCGTGGTTCAACCACATCCAAGACGAGTATCAAGACCCAGAGAAGCGCAAAGCGCACATAGATCCGATCAACGCAGATGCTGTTGAGGTCAACGACCCCGCGCTAGACCAGATCGACACCAACGTGCGCCGGATCAAGTTCATTGAATCGAAGATCGGCACCGAACTGTCCGAGATCGATCAGCTCAAGAAAGACAACGAAGGGATTAAGACCGCGCTTGCCGACATGTACGGGCAAAGCATCACCAACAAGTTCGTCACGATCAGCGTAATCAAGAAGACACCACCACTCGACTACAAAGCAGCCTTTGAGTTCTTGGGTGGTGATGAAGCAGTTCTGAAGAAAGGGTCCAGCATGGAGTCCTTCAGGAAAACCACGAACACCAGACAGGTGTCTATCAAGCAATGCAAGGAACAGGGATGAGCGAGTACCAACAAACGCCCGATACGGGTGCCGCGTGGCAGCAAAGCAAAGAGCAAAAGCTGCAACAGCACGAGAACCTCAGCAAGTACGACTGGTACAAGGGGCTATCGAAGGAAGAAAAAGTCGAGAAGATCGACAAATGGGGCGGGAACATTCTGCTCAACACGCCAGCCGGTAAGGTCAGAGCCAAGCTAGGTATTCGTGAAGGCATGAACAGCAAAGGCAACCCTCAGCTCTACATTCGCGCATGGAGCGTAGAGATGGCGGAAGCAGCTCCTGAGCTTGCAGCAGCTCCTGAGGCGCAACTGGACGACTTTGACGACGACATCCCATTTTAAGGAGTGACCAATTGGGTTTACGAATCACTAGAGCAGCCGACTCGCTGCTTTTTGGGGGATTCGAGTTAGACGGCGACGATCTAGAGGGATCGTTTGACCACAGGATTTGGTTCCGACGTTTCATCTACACAGAAGATAAAAAATCTGCGCTGGTGAACATCGAGAACAGAGACGGAATCACGGAGTCAGTCATGCTGACCACTGGTGAGGACTCAGCTATCGAGCTGGCTCCGAATGTATGGCTGAACTTTATATCCATACATGAGCACTGGGCGGACAGACCGACTTACTGCGAAGAATGTGGGCGTGGTGACAAACAGCCTAAACGCATGATTCCACAGGGACGGTTCGGGGTCGATGCACCCAGGGCATATCAAGTAATTCGTGATGATGCGAGGAAACGATGAGCGAAGAACGACAGCTAATTAACATCGACGGCAAGGTCTATGACGCAGACGACTTGTCTCAGGATGTAAAAAACAATCTGGTAGCACTGCAAACCGGAGGGCAAGGGATTCAGATCCTGCAAAGCATTCTCCGGCTAGCTCAGTCTGGCAGTGAAGAGATTCTGCGTACAACAAAAAAGCAACTCCCTGCACCCGTGCAGGAAGAGACGGCTCCCACAGAAGGCATCAGCGATGACGTAACAGTCTCAGATGCTGTCGAGATTACTAACCACTAGGAAGAAGCATGGAAGCGAAACTTTTATCTATTGAGTCACATGACCCCATCGCGGCAATCGCCGATGAAATCCTTCGAGCTAAACGCAAGGCTGGAGAAGCATCAGTGAAAGCTCGAGTCAGGGCGACAAAAAAACAAAAAGACCAAATTAAATACCGCCTTCAGAAGGCAGAGTTTGAGCCTAAGCAGCACGATCTCGGTGGAGACAAGTGGGAGATCGTTGTGTGAACCCCCGGTCCTGTGATGCTCCCCTCGCATTGCGCGGTCTCCATCCCCTCTCCTGGACATGGCTGCACGGGTTTGACCAGCCCTAAGGACAAAACTGGTCACTAAATTTAGGCAAGCGGTGTACCCCCGCTTTTGGGCAAGCCTGACCCACTTGTTGCCGACAACGGGTCACTGATACCATCTCGGGGCGGTCAACGCTCCGGTAACAAGGAGTGTTTATGAGCAATGTGTACTTTCGAGAAGTAGCTGAATGGTATTTAGCCGAACCTTCTAAGAAGTATGGCAAGCCAAAATCCGAGAATGCCCATAGGCGTATCGGAGAGATGGTGGATTTCTGGGGTAGGAGTTTGATCACGCAGATTGACGACAAGGCGGTTGAGCGATTCTTTAATCACATCAAAAGCCTTGATCGATCACCTGCGACAATCAACACCTCAATCACTTACTACCGAGCGGTGATGAATTACGCGAGGGATAAAAAGCGGTTGATCCAGTATGTCCCTGCCGTGAGCCGGTTGCCCGAAAGGCAGCTCGCTACTTTCTTAGAGCCTCGTCAGTTAAATGACCTGATGGCTAGCTTGGACCCTCTGCGGAGGGACATGGTGCAGTTCGCGGTTTGGACTGGGCTACGAAAAAGCAACGTGGCAGATCTTCGGATCGATTGGATATCTCAGTGCGGGAATTACATTACATTCCCATCAACGGAGATGAAGAATGGAACAACCCACGAGGTGCCCTTAGCCGGGGCAGCAAAGGAGGTTGTGGATAGACGGCTCGAGATGGTTCGTGAGCTGCAAGATCGTTACCACTGGCTTGATCCGATACAGCACGTCTTCGTGCAAAGCGGACCACGCAAGGAACTGATAGGGAAACCTCTCACCCAGGTAACGAACAGGGCTTGGAGGACAGCCGTTAAAAAGGCTGGACTACCGAAGGGGACAAGGTTTCATGACCTCCGACACACCTTCGCAAGCATGCACAAACGAGCTGGGACGGATGCTTTAGACATCCAGAGATTGGGTGGTTGGCAAAGCTCTAAATCGATGGAACGGTACGCTCATGTGAGCGGACCAGACCTCAGAAGAGCTGCACACAACCTAGGCTCTGTTATGCAGGGTTGAGGTCTGGCGTCCTAAACAAGGTAGGGGTCGAGTGCCCTAACCTATTGAATTGGAGCGGGAAACGAGACTCGAACTCGCGACTTCCACCTTGGCAAGGTGGTGATCGGGTCAAATTTTCTTAAATATAATCAGTAACTTACGAGCGTTGACCGCGCTTTTATTGGTTGCAAAACGAATTAATTGGTATCAATCCCAAGTTTTGGTCCCGTTACCAAAAACATCATAATCATATTTTTGATACCACCCAGACAGCGAACACGATCCCACAAACCATGACCAGTATGTACGTTAGTGAACCCAGAAGATCTCGTGCTCTTTGCATCATCGAGTAAGCCAGCCTAGGAGCAACCCCAGTGTCATCGGTAGGAGAATCAGCAACGCTAAGCCAGCAGCAGCGTATATTTTTGCCTCCTTCCAAAATTGCTTTTTTCTTGCAGCGGCTCTAGCCAGCTCTAGCTGTTTGGCTTTCCTCGCTTCAGCCATTGCAGACATTGCTTCCGAGTACAACTGCCCATTGCCCGAGACGGTGAATAAATCTTTGATCTCCTTCATGGTCTCTTGGATATGCTTTTTCGCCAACGCCGCTTTCACAGCATCTGCCTCTGACAGCTTCCCTTCGTTCATTGAACGCTGAAGCTCTACCTCTGCCCCGCCCAAGCTAGATAGATACCCGGAGATACTCGAGATATCTGACGTAGTTTCCGCAAGTTGTTTTATCGCAGAAGTCGCGGCATTTACCCCAGCGACGATAGCCGCTATCTCACCGATCACAGATCAGTTCTCTTGAACCTTCCGTGTGTATGTCTAGTTGGGTATCCGCTCGCAGAAATTTCCAGTACACGGATCTTTCTTCGCAGCTCTGGGTACGAACTCCAGTTCTGGATGTCTTCTTCCGTTCTACCGCAACCTTTACAGATCAGGTCGCCCCACTGACGAGCTGTACAATTTCCTGTACAGGGCGAATCTGCCAGTGATGTAACCTCACCATTAAGATTCATTTGCGGCTCATCCACGCTGATACGCCCATGTAGGCACCGACGATGCCTGCCATGGATATGTAAAAAAGCCCCATCAAATCTGACAGGGCGGAAACTCTACTCTCGCTAACGATGGGAGACATGATCAGAGCAGTAGATCCAATAATCGACGCCAACGCTCCAACAGCCATTCGACGCTGGGCTTCGCTTTTCTCTTCAGCAAGCTCCAGATCCAACATAACCCGTCCTCGATCAATCTCTTCATCACTAACAATGCCATCGTGGTCCAAGTCAAAATCTTCATATCGACTCCTGTCCTGCAATCGTTTGGGACTCATTTATCACCCCTAGCTTTTCGCTCCGCAGCCCTAAACTTCTTGTTAAATCTATCGAAGAGCTTTTGTCGGTCAGCGTCTATCTTTTCCAGCTTGAGTCTTAGCTCGACAGGATCAGACAGCTCGCGCTCGTGGAAGATCTCGGCTTTTCGCAAGACCCTGAGCTGTTGCCCTACCGCGTCGTAGGCGAGTCGTAGCTGGGGATCGTAAAACGGCGCAAGCTCTGGATTGCTTCGCAGTGCATCGCGCTCCTTGAAAGGAGTTGCATCTAGTTCTGCCAGCCTAGACTGGAGCTTGTCCGAGTTTTGGTAGAACTCCATTTGGTCTTTGTACTCGCTTGGCTCTTTGTAGAACTGACCAACAATGGGATAGTCAACAAGTTCGATTGCTCCAGGATCAGTGGCTGCTTTGTACGCAACATCGGATGCATCGCCGATAAACCGACCCAGACCACCCATAAGCCAAGCGGAAACGTAGTCGATCCTGTCTGGAGTAAGGTAGTTATAAGGCAGGTATTCGTTATTCCTATATTCTGATCCATCTAGGTCGTTAAGGCGCTGCATGACATCCTTGGCTAGCTTGGACGTGGATCGCTTCGTGACATATACCTGCGCCTTCTTTGGCTCAGTAGGGAATTGCTCCCGCTGTATCGGACCACCAAAGAAATCTAGGTTAGTAGAAAGGTCTAACCAAAGCTCAAGAACGTCTGGAGCTAGTCCTCTTAACTCTTCTGGTCCTTCACCTGACGCCACGTCAACAGGGCTGAAGTTATCAATGAAGCTCTGCATCAATTGCACAAACGCCTCGCCCTCATCTTTCAAGCCGTGTTGATACTCAGCCAGAATACGACCCGCATTGAAGAAGAACTGATACGAGTACGCGAGGGGCATCGCAACCATCGCCCCACCTTCTTTAACGATGTTTATAGATCTCTTTAGCTGAGAGTCATTGTAATCGTCGTACCCAACTTCATCATCATCATCAAACTCGGACTGAGCGATGTTGTACAACGTGATCGTATAACCAGCACCAAACAGTCCGGCTAACAGTGCCGGAACTTTCTTGCCGCCCTGACCCAAAGCCTGGATGAAGTTTTGTGTGCCCTGTTGCGCGGCGTTGAAGAATAGGTAACCGAGGTTGATCGTCGCGTTGGACTCGCCCTTGCGATTAAAATTAACCGTAAGATCTTTAGCGAGAGTTGCGGCGTTAGCCCTAGGCGCTCCCGCCTTTCTCGCCTCAACGTATGCCGAAACACGAGCAGCATTCTCCATCGTCTGGTTGAAGTCCTCAACGAACTTGCCCATTGACTGAAATGCCCTACGCAACTTACCGGCATTGATATCGCGCTCTATCGCGGCGACTTCTTCTTCATACGTCCGGGTAAGGATCAGCCCCGTAGGAGCACCATCCTCAAAGTATTCTTTGACGTACTGATCGTAGGTGTCCTGCTTCGCTTTTCCACGCTCTGTTACAGCTCTTCCGCGACCCTCAGTTTCGCGCAGGTTTCGCCAGTAAGCCCGGAGAGCATTAGGATAGTTGTAGACCATCCTTGCAGTAACGTCTTTGCCCTCAGTCCGCGAGCCTGCCGCACCGGATTCGCCCAGTGAGTAGCCGATAGCCGTAACAACATCGCGCAAAGGGTTAACCAATCCCCATGAAGGGTTGTAGTTGATCAGCATGTTTCTGCGGAAATTCTGAAATGCTTGCAGCTTTCCCGCTATTGACTGACCGAAGTTAGATGCCTGGTTAAATGGAGACTCCCCAAGTTTCTGTATCACCCTGTTAAGTTCATTGTCCTTGAATTCAATGAAGAACGTCTGACCTCCGCGCTTTACGGTGATAAACCTCGGGTCTCCGTTTGGTCTCGTCAACCGATCCATTTGCGCCATGGGAACCATAGTTCCGCCATCGGTTGATGGATCTTTAGGTCTGAACCTGTTGTTCCAGATGGTCCACGGCACCAACCCTTCTGCCTCATTGATTTCAGGGTCAGCCTCAAACCCAGAGTTCTCCAGCATGTCCAACAGGACATTGGATACGCGGTTCTTCTCGCCTCTCTTAATCTTTGCCGCTACATCAAGGATCGAGATAACCACTGGATTAGCTGGCAGTGTCGTTCTGCCCTTAGCTTTTAGGCTCTCGCTGCCGGTGATAGAAAACCCTCTGGTCTTGTCTGACATCGTGTAGTCAGCCTCAATGTTTTCCTCTGCTGCAAAGCCTTTAAGAGGAACATAGAACTTGTACCGCGACTCCCAGTCCTCAACAGTCTCAGCGTCAAGCAGTTGGTTTTTGACCATTCTATCTCGATGCTCTTTGAGCATGTCGTAGATGAGCTGGGATGCTTCATCCATTGTTCCAGTCAGACCATCTCGCTCTGCTAGCGCCAGTATTTCAATCGCTTCAGCGTTACTGATACCTGATCCGCCTTGTTCAGTCTCGTAGTCTTGGAACGGAATAGGGGTCTCTTGGTAGAACTCAATCAAACGCTGATTCTCTGCCTGCTCTGCTGCGGCAACCAGCTTCTCTCGCTTCTCTACAGCTTTCTGGGCAATGACTGCGTTGCGCTCTGGGGCATGCTTTGCCAGCAAGTACTTGCCCAGTCCTTCAACATCAATGTTCTTGGCAGAAAGGATGTCTTTGATCGGCTCGAGATAGTTTTTCTGAACCAGATCTAGCTCGTATGCAGCTCTGCCGTGCATGAGATTCTCGGAGTCGTAAAATGACTCGTCGGCTGGAAGTCTTGCCATCCCTCTCTTTGCAGCGATCTTCCTCTCAAGCTGCTTCATATCAACGTACTGATCCATCAATCCGCGATAGAAGGGCAGTATCTTCTCTAGCCTGAACTGAAGATCCTTAACGATATTTGTCGCGTCTTCTTCGTTAAACTTATTGCTTGGCGCTTTGTTTGGGTTGTCGCCAACCATGTCTAGAGCGGAGGATACGCCGCCATAGTTTTGATTGACGTAGCGACCTAGAGCGATTTTGGTGGCAATAGAAGCGTCAAAGCCGTCTAGCCCCTCATCAAAGATTGTAACCAACAGGTCATCGACTCTATCGAATCCTAGCCAGTCATCGTCCCTGAGAGCTTTCATAAGACGCCGAGAATCCGGCGACATCTCATCGAGATCAGCGTCTGAGATATCAGCTACTAACTCGCCCTGCGAAATGGCGGCTCGTTCTAGATCAGCGACGAGTTGATTGCGGGTGCCGAGTAGCTCAGTCACGCCCCGGAAACCGGGACCACCCATGTCAAGGGATGGGGTTGGCTCTAATCCTTCTCTGGAGCCATCGGTTTGATCTTCATCGAGAACATCTCCTTCAAGAGCATATTCTCTTTCATCTGCCTTTCTTTCAGCGTTAGCTTTGAGGACTTCATCCAGTTTTGCTCGGTCAACGCCATCGGCTTCGTACCAGGGGAATCCTTCGTCATATTCACTTACCTTGAAGTTCTTGGGCACTATACCGTTTTTGGGCTTTTGGATCTCGCCAAGAAATTTTTCAAACTGAGATCGAGACAGTTTGTAGGGTGTGCCTTTGGAGTCAGCGTAAAGATAGTACGGCTGTCCTTGATCGTCTCGTGCGTAGATCGCCCCGTACCGGTACATGTTTTGCTTACCCTCTGGCGCACCCATGAAGGCGTAAGGGTTTGGTGCATCCATAATGTCAGCAACTAAGCCCTGCATTGTCGGGTGAGCAACAACCTGACCTGAGTTCAGTACCCAGCTTTCCCAGTGGTATCGACCAACGCTGGCGTCCTCCGGTCTGCCTAGTCGGGTATACAGCTCAACAATCTTCGATTGCAAAGCGTTCTCTAACACCTCGTAACGAGCTAGACCGTGCAGGTTGCCAAAGTTTTCGGCGATATCGTCGTATATGAGTTTGCCGTAACGACCCGTGTCCCACATGGTGTTGAGCTGAATTCGGTCCAAGATCAAAACATCATCCCGTCCGGTCATCAGCATCAAGAACGAGAACACCTTGTTGTCTATTCCTGCACCACCCATCATGGACTGGAATTCCTGACGCACCCTTGATGTTGATATGGATCTGTCGGAGACCAGATCATGCAACCGAGCAAGCTTCGATTGATTCCCTGCCATCTCAGACATCTTCAACATGAAGCTACCGAAATCGTTTGCATTGGAGGTGCCTGACTTGCCAAACGATCCCTCTGGGATCATGCCAGAAACAGAATCTCTCCAATCCGCAACATCGCGGTTCAGGGTGACCTCTTTGGTTGTCCCTTTAGACTTGTCTGTGACCACGGTTCTGGTGACCATCTCATCAGTGAAGCCCCCTGTCAGAGCCTTCTCTACCAAGTCGTTAACAGGGTCAGCGTTCTGCCCCGGCATCTTCGTCATCAGATCAACAAACGCGCTTTCCTGAGCACTGGCGGTCAGCATCCGAGAAAGCATTCCCCACAGCATAAGCTTGGCAGTAGATGCAGGGGTCGCGGCACCATCTGCGTACAGCTCACCCATCTTCTTGGCTGTTTCTAGACCTGCACTTGCAGCTTCGAGCTGCTCACCCCTTAGTTTCGAGTGAGTCTCTACCCACAAGTCCATGTCGTTAAACAGCTTGATCAGGTAATGAGGCGGTCTGAGTACTAGGTTTTCTTTCGTGGTGCCATCGGCGGTCTTAATCTGCAACGCACCACCAGTGAGATCCTTCTCAAAGGCTGTATATTTTGCCGCGCTGTCTAAGACGTTGGGATGACGAGCAACTAGCTCGCTCAGTAGTTGTAGCTGTTGATCGGAATTTGCCGGGGTTATTTTTTTGTTGATCGCGAACTTGCCGCGCACATTACCCCGAGGCTTTTGATACAGGTACTTCTGGTCTTCCCGTATGTCTAGGGCTGGGGTTTCCCGTAGAGTCCGTCCAGATGTGTCCCTGTCTCCGTCTCGCGGCGATCCCTCCACTGGGCGTAAGGCTTGCCCTCCGAGACCGACTCCTCCGCTATCTTGTCCACCTCTTCCTGAGATAGGAATTTGTACGCTTCGATTGCGGGTCCGTGACCGAAAGTCTCCCGGTACTTGGTCACCGCTGGTGTCTCGTTGAACTTGAGTGGTACGTTGATTCTGATCATCTATTAGTTGTCCTGCCGTCTTCAGAGGCTCTGCTTGGATTCGCCTCAACACATTGTATATCTCAGGGGCATCAGCTTTCAAAAGATCTGGGTTGCCGATAAAGACAGCGCCAGCCTGCGCGAAGACTTCTTTTTCAAAAACGCGAATCGCGCTGTCCATTTCGGTAGTCGAATCTGGAGACTCGGCAAACACTTCTGCCAATGAGTTGCCCATGTTAGCAAAGGGATAGTGAAACTCTTTTCCTATCTCTGTTCCTCGAGACCATTCATCGTAAAGTTGACCGACTGGCTCTGCAAAATCTAAAGCGAAAACAGCGTCGGGTGTGGTTATTGCGTCCGCTGTTATGCCCTGCTTGATAGAGAACTCGGGCAAGTTCGCCGAGTAGTTATTTATCTGGTCAGCTAGATGCCAATGCTCGTGCGCGACGACATGCTTCAATCTAGCCCTATCCGCAGGGTCGTTTGCAGCAGCGCGAAGAAGCTCTGGATTGAAGCTCAATGAGAACGTACTAGGATAAAACGACCCCTGAACATTCTCTCTATGCGGGTTGACGTAAACGCCATTCGTGTTTGTAACGAACTCAATCGGCATCCCCTGCTCAACAATTTCCAGCAGTGAGTTAAGGTATTGTGATACCTCTGGGCTGTCTTCAAGAGACCTTCCGAGATCGCCGCGGTACTCCTCCAACATAGTTCGCATTCTGACGAGGTCATCGCTTCCGTCAGGTCTGACCATAGGACTACCGAGCGGTCCTTGCCCGTCCAGATTCCTCATCAGAAGCGACATGCTGCCCAAGCGTTTCTGGGTGAACGTGTCCCCTGTACCCCCCATCTGCGCTTGCTGGTTCTCAGCAAGATTGATGCGAGTCAGTCGGCTTGAAATGCTTGGAGATGCAGCGGCTGATGAAGCAGGTTTCAACTGCGGTCTGTTTGACCCAAGGGGTAAGCCTGGGAAAACCGTTCCCTGAGTCACCTCAATCGTTACGTCATCACGAGGAGACTCTGATTGCTGCTGATCAAACTCTGCTTGGCGAATCTCTTTTAGCTTTGATATCGCCTCTTTGCGGTTTTCGCCTAGATACCCTTCAAGCAGTTCAACATCAGCGTCGTACCAACCTCTATTTTGTTCGTCGTAGTAAATCGTTCTGACATCACCGTCTGGATATGTCAGGACGTACTCACCGTTAAAGTCAAACTCGGGATCGCGCTTGAGTTTTGGATCTGCATCCGGCTGGGATACTCGACGGTCCTGATCTACCTCCGAAACCTCTGTCTCAGCCTGAGCTGGTGCTGAAGACTGAGACGTGGATCGAGCCTGCCTTTCCACGTCACGCAGGGCGGTCACAACGTCTTGTATGTCTCTGGAATCTACATCTATCGTGTCATCCGCTTTACCCGATCTAGGAAAAGCAAAGAATCCGCCGCCAGCATCAGATGGATATCGATTTACAAGATACTCGTTACCCGAATCTGGGTAAGTTATTTTGAACGCCGCGCCTGCTTCGTTTGTGTTCTCTATCGTTGGCTTCTCTATAACCCTGTTTTCGTCCGTGAGTGGAGCAATAGACGGGGTGACTCGATCAGCACCTATCGGTGCTGACTGTGTTTGATCGCCTATGACAGGCAAGATGCGCCCACCTTGATCAGTTTCCGCTACAGGTCCGGGGGTAACCGTCGGTTCTTGTGCAACCGGCTCTACTTGCCCACGAAGATCCTCTAGCGTTTGCTCGGTGGTTACGGTCTGATCTTCTGTTTCGACGGTAGTGGTAGCGGCTGGTTTGCTTACAGGAGGCAAATCGACAAGCTCAGGCTCATCAAACTCTGGAGGGAATAAATCCATGGTTCCTTGCGTAGTTACCTTTACTAGGCTCGTCCCACCAGATACTTCAATCTCTACTGATCCACGATCAAAAAGCGCATTTACTATCTGTTGCTCTTGATCAACCGTTCTACCGCTAGCTTCGGCAAGCTCTTGCACAGAAATGCCGGTAGATAGATTGATCGTTTCCAATGTATCCAAAGAAACATCATCTAGCGCACTTTCCGAGCGCTGACCGTCAATTGGAGCTATGTCCGTAGATGCCGGTTGAGCTTCTTCAACCGGAACCGAAGCCTGACCTGTTTGCTCAGGAGCAGGTAGTCCGGGTTTATCGATGTCCGTGAACTCTGCATCAACGATTTCTCTGACTGATTCTCTGATCGCATCCATTCGGGCTATTCGATCATCCATCAACTGCTGTCTGACATCGCCTGCAGGCTCTCTGCCTCTAATCTGATCCACGCCAGCCGCAACAGTTTGAGTTGTCGCCGATACGCCAAAGCCGCCAATAACACCAGCAGCCGCCGAGTTCATGATCTTTGAACGCGCCTCTTCGCTAGAGATTGCATCTAGATAAGCAATCCTCTGCTCATCAGTGAAATTGTTGTTTACAAAATTAACCGCCAGCTCAGTGATGATGGTCTGCGTAGCTTCAGTCATCCCCTCAACACCAGACGTGGTGCCTACTTCTTTGAGGACTGTTTGTATCTTGTCTTGCAGACGAAGAGCTTCTTTCGATAGATGATCGCGCAGCGGGTCCAGCATGTCTGGCGTTAAGCTTTTCGCAACTCGCAAGGGTGTTGCGAATGTATCAAGAGCGCCAGCAGCTAAACCGGCAGCTATAGCGGTTCCCGGAGCCTCTACCCCTGTACGCTCGTAGATTTCCCCGAAGTTTTCTCCGACATTGAGGGTGACCGACTGAGATGCGGAACCGGCAAGACCGTACTTGAATGCTTGAGAGTTAATATAGTCTTGCTTGGCTCGAGCAGCAGCATCCTTTGCAAGCGCGCCGCCCATGTCTTCACGGATTAGTTCTTGTAATCGCTCATTTCCCTCAGCGTTAAAGTCGTCAGGCTTTAGCTTGAGCTTCTTCAAGACCGTTGATAGTTCGGACTGGTCTTTGATCTGCTGTTTTGCCAAGTATTCTAGAGCCTCTTGAGCGCCCTCTTTACTTAGATACCTTGCGGCGGACCCAGCCGCTAAACCCGTTATACCGCCAGTTCCAATGCTGATCGCCATGCTTGGGAGAACATTGCCGAATGTGTAGCCTAGATAATCCGTGAGCCTGCCGAATCCACCCTCGTCACTGAAGTCTATTTCTTCAAGAGTCCCTACATTAGGCGAGTACTTTTCGGCTTCTCGCATTTTTTCTTGATAGTAACTAATGCCATCAGAGACCATCTGGTCATCATCAATGACCGATCCAAATGTTGCTTTAGCAGCGCCGTAAAGACCAAGGATTTGTTCGGTGCCTGCACTGAATCCTTTGGAGAACTCACCAGAATCATCGTCCTCCCCAAACAAGGAGTCCTGCACCCGAGCAACTTGCTGGGCATCTGTCTCGACATCTATCGGCAGAGTTGAGAGATCGGGAGTATTCGGGGCTAGAGAGGCAGGATTAGGCGCAAGTGGAGCCGCAGGTTCTAACCCGACGCCTGACAAATCGACGCCAGCGAATATGTCGCCCCGAGGACTCTCGCTCTCCTTGTCTTCATACTCAGCAAACGGATCTCGCCTGCCTGTAAAACTGCTGACAGCCACGGCTATCTAGAACGCCGTATATGACCCAGCTCAATCAGCTTTTTAACTAAAGCCTGGGGGTCACTTGCGATGCCGTTATACTCCGATACCTGCTGAGGTTTCTCTGAGGACAAACCTTGTCCTTCGTTAAGTAGCTGACCCAGCGTGACCTCTACGCCTTCCTCGTTGAAGTTGCTGTTAGCGAACTCAAAATTTTGTTCACGCAATCCTGCGACAGATATTTGATTGATCTCTTGAGATGTTTCATTCAGCCACTCACGAACAAACTGCTGCGGAGGGGTTCTTGTTGTACCGAAAAGTATGTTGTCTTCAATCCTGCTGCGGATCTCAGCGACCTGCTGCTCGCTCATCTGCTTACCCAATAGGGAATTGGACTCCGACTCATTCATGTAGATCACATAAGCAGAAGGATTACCCCCTCCTTGAATCGCTTGTCTGACAATCTTCAGGCGATCATCTACAGCCTGATTGAATTCAGCGACACCGTCTGTCCTCTTATCCCTGTCACCAAACATGCTTAGGATTTTCGCCTGCCTAACAACGGGCTTGATGACAGGACCAACCTGCGTTGACATGTACCCACCAGCCATTGCGACTTGATTTACCTTGCCGAGATCAAGGTTTATCGGCTCAGTAGAATAAGGTGTTCGACCAGATGTCACGGGAGGAAAGTAGGGATATACCTCTCCTGTCTTTTGATTCTCTACGTTGATGTACAAAACCCCATTAACACTGGCACCCCCAGTGGGGTTGGCACTCGCATCTACTGAGTAGAGACCCTGACCAGATACGACATGATTCCCATCCTTCATGTAGTCGGGAGCATTTTCAAAGCTGTCATCGACCCTTCTGCCTAGAGCGGCAGTTCTGCCAATTCCCAAAGTTCGGCTGTAAGCCTCAATTGTCGAGTCGCTCATTTTTGCCTGACCGCCCCTCGCAAGCTGATCGTTATAGGCAAGTATTTCTTGGGAGGTTTGCTGGCTGACGTAATCAACCATACTGTTCACGTCAAACAGAGTTCCTGAATTACTGCTTACAAGCTGGTCGATGTTTGCAAGGTCACCTTGATCTAAAGCGCGACCAGATGAGACTAGTTCGTAAATCGTATTTACTCTCTCTGCCGCGCCTATTCTTTTGTCAAATGCACTATCGAGGCGTTCCGATCTTTCAGCCTCGAGCAGTTGTCTTCTGGCGTTCATGTTCACCGGGTTGTCCGGTGACTCCTTGAAGTCGAGTTCTCGGTCAGCCCTCTTATCATCACGAACTTCGTTGTTCAGCCGCCCTCTCAACTCCTGAGTTCTATAGGCAGTGGTGGCAAGGGATTCATTAGAACGGCGTTGCGACTCAGCCTCTCGAAAGTCAGAGTCGTTCTGTAATCTTGTCGCTCTATAATCCGCCGTAAGCTCATCGCGCTTGAGGTCATCAGCCCTCTTCTGCTCTCGGTATTGCTTGGTGTCTTGGGCATCATAGAAGTTTTGGACCAAACCAAAACCTTGGGCAAAGCCAGAACCAAAACCGCCGTAGTTCTTAACAGCCATAAATCACCTAATCAAAAAGTTCGGAAATGAGAAACGCCGCGCCCAGCCCAATCGCTATTGGCGCAGCAAAACTCGCGACTGTAGTAAGAGCGGAAGGCGCAGCAGTGGCTGCCGGGGCACCAGCAGAAGCTACAACCGCAGAGCTTGCCTCTCCCACTGCCGCAGCAGTCTTACCAGCCTCTAACGCCGCTAATTCAGCTCCAGCCGCATCTGCTAAAACACCTGCTGCTGCATCCTGCGTGGCAGCGGCAGCAGCTTTCGCAGCCCCTGCCTGCTTAATCCCATACATAGCGCCGAATCCAGCGCCAGTACCCAGCGTATTCATCTTTTGTGCTTGCTCGGCTTGATCAATAGCCGCTGCCGTTTGGTTCTCTCTGGCTTCCAGCTCGGCACTTTTCGCCAACCCAGCCGATGCCATGTTACGGCGACCAGCTCCTCTCGCTAAAAGTGTCATGAGGTACTCCTTGCTCTTTGAGCCACAGCCCCACCCACTCCCGTGAGCAACTGCATACGCCTATCTGAATCGCGGAGACGGGTGTCGTTCAGACCGCCTACAAGGGCACCCACAGTGTCGTTCCCATTGCCGATAGAGCTGTTCCCGTACAGACCTAAACGCTCCATAGAGCGGTTCTGCTGACCCTGTACATTCACCCCCGCACCAAGCACCGCTTGTTGAGTTCTCTGAAGATCTCCGGCAAGAGATGTGGTTCCTGTAGGAGTGATTCGAGAGATCAAGTCATTTTCCACTGGCGCGAAACGGTTCATGTAGTCCTGTGTCTGCGCCCTAACAAGATCTGCGTACAGCTTGTCGCCTGGGTTTTCGTCTCGATCCAAGCCTGAATAGGCATACGGATTGATTTGTGCATACGCATTTCCGCCTTGCGGGTATCCATAAAAAGACCCAACTTGAGCTGCGGTCTCAGGGTTTAGTGCCATCATGTAAGCTTGGAAATTCATGCGGTAGCCGCCTGATTAGTGGACGCCCTATACGGATTCATGCCGTAACCAGCCGCCATACCAACGCCCGTGCCAGCAAGATTTTGCAGGCTGCTTGATCTGCCAAAATCGTCTTGAGCGGACTGCCTGATTCGATCTGAAGCAGCACTCGCAACATCCATCTGACCTTGGAACGCTTCGGTCTGTAGCCCCTGACCCATCTTCACAATGTTCTGAAGACCAGCGAATCCCATGTCCGTGTTCGATATTCCACGATCAGCACCAGCCAGACCCATGCCTCGTGCCTTAGCGCCGCGCAGAGCTTCTGACTCAGACTGAAAAGCCCCGGACGTTGGATCGAATCCTCGATTGAATGCAGCCGCTTGCATGTCTTGTATGGCTGGCTCGTATTGAGCTGCGGCTTGATTCATTCCAGCAGCAATAGAACTGTCGTAACTTGCATCGCTGAATTGATTCTGAACCGTGTCCATGAACTGATTCTCTAGGGCAACAAAAGTGTTGCCGTATCGCTTTAGCATGGTTGCCGCCTGCTGTGATAAAGCGAGCCGAGACTCCATTTCGTCAGGCTTATCGCCACCGCCTCCACACATATCAAACCTCTTTCTTCATTACCGATCCGACTTCTCTGTAACCGATACGTTTGATCAACTGCTCGTATCCGGGTCCAGCGATACCAGATGTGATACCAATACAAATTTCATGAGCGCCTTTATCAACAGCCCATGCCTCGAACTCTTTCAGCATCTTGATGGTGGGTTTGATTATTCCCGCTCGTTTTTGCGGGAGAAAAACCATCACCAAGTCCTGTGCAATCTGCTTCGTGGAAAAGAAGTATTCAGTGATGTGACCGAGGAAGAAGCCGACGATCTGTCCCTCGCTTTCGACCACTCTCATGAAGGTGTTGGAATCTGGATATGTGCCCTCGACCACCCATCTCAGCGACTTCTCATCTGACCAGCCGCATGTGGTGTAAAGACTGTTTTCCTGAAACCAGCGACCTATGAGATTTATCTGGTCGAAATCCTCGATAAGAGGCTTCCGCACGATAAATGCCATCACTGCCTTTCCAGCAATCTTCCTTGAGGTTATTGAACGGAGATGTCCGATCCGGGAGGTTCCCGGTCTCCGATTGGATACCAGAAAGGTATCCTTGAAACTACGATTCTAGACCGTTTTACGCTTCCAATGTTACTGAATTATATGACTTTTTTCACTTTTTATAACGGCGGATCTGGGAACACAACGTCGTCAATACTCGTCACATGAGCGAAGTCTTCAGGCAAATCACGCAGCTCTTGCCGGTACATCTGCCATTCACTGCGCTGCTCTGCGGTAAACGGCGAATCGCTGAGTTGGGTGTAGTCGCTGGAAAGCAAAAGCCCTTGCCTGATAACTTTAAGTTCAGCCATTGCTGCTACCGACTTTTCAGCATCTGTTGGTCCCGGCTTGGCAACCAAAACCCCTTCCAAAAACATTTGTGTTGCGTCATCGGCGACACCCTCAACAACAACCTCTCCATCTCTCGCCTGCAAGGCTAGATCGCCGTCAGCACAACTCCCAGATCTAAGGATATTTCCTTCGGTGTCATGAACAAAGAATTGCTTCATTTCTTTACCTCGATAACAGCTAAAGAGCGGAGCGTTACAAAGGTAGTGGTTGCAGACCCTTTTGGGTTGCTACCTAAATTAGCTATCGTTACCGTGTAGGTTCGAGTGCCCGTTCCGGTAAAAAAGTCGGTTGCAGAAACAGCCCAAGTTAGCGTACCGCTCCCTTGTCTTTGCTCTACGATAGTGGTCCCGTTCCTTTTGATTTTCAGCATAGCAGCGTGACTTCTTCCGCTGCTTGGAGCGCCTTGGCATGAAGCTATAATCAATGCGGGTGACCCCACCGATGTGTATGTAATCGTTTGGACCGTTACGTCTCCAGAACTAGCCGGAGCATTGATTTGTGATGCCGTGTACGCTGAAGACGGGATGGTAACCGCGTTACCCTTAATCTGTAGAGAATCAACACCCAGATTCTTTATGATCAGCCGACCCTGACCATCTGTATCCAGTGTGACGTTGTCTATGTTGATTCTACTGGAGTTGATCAGACCGGAAGTGATCACGTTGGCGTTGAGTTCGTTAACCTGCAATACCCCATTATTGCTGGTAAGCGTTGATCCATCGATATTGAGACGGGAGGTATTTATTGTTCCCGCAGTGATTTTGCCAGCGTCGATGTTAGCGATCTTCGCGTTGTCGATTGCCGCATTACCTATCTTCGCGTTTACAATGGACCCGTTCTTTATGAATCCATCTTGCATGTAAACACCGGCAGGAACTGTCACCCCGTTCAAATTAGTAGTGCTTGTTTGCACTATAAATGGAACAGACGCGGCTGTTGTGTTCGACCCGCCCCTCATAATCGCAAACCTATCAGCGTTGACGATGAACTCACTTACAATGTTACCGGCTGAGTTTGCTGTGCTGGCTAGTCCATATCCCGCCACCGCGCCGTTATTATCGATCTTGACAACGTACTTAGCCTCTAAGCCATTGATGCTGGAAGCTTGGGTGCTGATGGAACTCGTGTTGCTCCCCACCGTAGTGCTTAACGATGAAAGATCGCTGGAGTTTGCGGATATCGTATTACCTTGGCTTGTGACTGTACTGGTCAGAGAGTTAAGCGCAGAAGATGTTGCGGACACGCCTGTTGATGGATTATTTACTGTGTTTTCAAGCGAGGTAATATCGGCTGAGTTAGCGGTGATACTGGTCGTATGCCCACTGATCGTGTTCTCAGCCGTTGTTACCCGAGAGGTTAATCCAGATAACGCTGTCGATGTTGCAACCACGCCCGTATTTGAATTGTTAACCGTATTCTGCAACGCGGTGATATCGCTAGATGCGCTGGTTATATTCGTTGTGTTTGCTGTTGTAGCGCTCTCTGTTGCGGAAACCCGGCTCGTCAAAGAGCTTAGGGAGGTCGCGCTCGCAGCGACTCCTGTTGCTGGATCAAATACCGTTGCATCCAACGAAGCTATTTTTTGGGCGGCAGCACTCGTGCTAGTAGCATCCAGAAAATTTATTTGCGTGATGTTCGATGTGTTGTCCGCAACAACATCTCCCAATGTAGAACCTGTTCCCACAAACTCCCAGTAAGTAGTGTCTGATGAGTTACCGCTAGGCTGATTGTTTGCGTTGCTGTTTGTCTTAGATCGATAGAGCTTCGAGTTACTCGACGGGTGAAGTACAAGATCTCCTTGAGAGTATGAAGTTGAGCTACTCCAAAGACTAACCGTCCCTATATCGTTGATCTGGCTTTGCAGATCATTAAGCGCGGTCTGTGTGTCTGTAGGCAGGTTACCTATCGGTGTAGATAAGGAAGTTGCCAGCTCGCCAGCAGTGATCGCATTCGCTAGGGTAGTGAGCAGGAACGTGACATCTGGCGCAGTCTGACCCTGAGTGCCAGCGCCACTATTAAATGGTCCCTGTACTCCGTTCACGTTTACCGCTCTTACCCAATAATAAAGAGTTTGCCCTGAACCAACTGGATCTCCATATACCCCAGTGAAACCGGATACTTGGGCAACCATCGTGGCAGCGGAAATGTCGTCAGAAGTATGCCTGAACACTTCTACATACGAGTGCCCACGGTATAGGCTCAAGTTCCAACTAAGAATGATATTTTGAAATGCCCCGGATGCTTGAAGGTTTGTAGGAGCTGGTGGTACATCGAGGTTGGGTATTTCGTTGACGACAGGAACGATGTCGTTAGCAGAACCAAAGAGACGAGCACCACCAGCCAACTCCACAATGTTTGCATCAAGAAGGTCTTGAAACGTAACCGCTCTTTGCAGGGGGTCACCTCTGTGACCAAGCATAACATCCAGATTCTCTTTTATACCGTCAGCGAACCGCTTCTCTTGCGTAGACCAATTCGGTGGTACTGTAAGGTTGCTTCTACGCGCTGACACCTATTTCTCCAGCAGATTCATAAACACACACTTCATTGACCGCTACAGAACCTTCGATCTGTATCTCAAACTCGTGCGCCTTGTAGCCCCCCGGTAGCCTAAACAGAGAACTACTTGAAACGGTTTGTGTATGCTTCAATGATCCATCAGCAAAAAGCTTAAAGGTTGGTGCAGGGGAGTATGATTCGCACTCAAGCTTCGCCACCCCTGGACATATAGGGCGCTGTGCGTAGAACTTTTTGCTCTTCCATGACATCGACAGGTTTGAACCTGAAGCGAACTTCACTACAGATCCACCAACAACTAAATACAGCTCATCATTCTCTAGGTCGTTAAACCCCGCCGTGGCGAAGAAATTAAGTTTGACGTAAGAGTTTTTCCCGCCCCGAGGATCAAAGATGAAGCCTTTGCTCTCAACGCCGTTGGAATAAAAACCTAAATAGTAACCTTCCCAGTGAAAGCCAATAATTGAGGAGGGGCTAAGATCCTGCCACTGGTCTCGCGACAGAATGCTTTCTGTTGCTACTGATAGACCATTATCCCGCGCCATCACCAAACCATCCGGGCTTGCATACATAACGAACTCGCCCATATCAACCACGCTACGCTTGCTGACGCAGGATAGAGTGCTATCGATCTCAATCATCGACATGCTTGATGGGTCCAATCCTTGAATAAGTGCTGGCTTTTCTTTCGTAAGAACAAGAAGACCTGTATTCAGGGGAGCTAGCGCGACCACATCACTCTTGATCGTTAGTTTATATGCGTCAGGAAACGCATGTGGCTGAAACGCCTCGGAGAAACAAACAGTCTGACCCGAGAACCCTGCCAAAAACCCATTAGGCATACTGACCAACCCCAACAAAGGTCCGTCAGGGTGATCTGATGTTACATCATCGGGCGGTGCGATCCAGCTAGAGGACGGTATCGCTTCGCCCAGATTCGCATCTGTGACCGTGTCGTTAAACGTGTCAGTCGCCAAAGCAACATCAGCAACAAAACGAAACGTCCCATTGGGATCTGTTCGATACAAACGCTTTTTGAGAAGATTGTGATTGCCTGATGGATTAGCGGGAAAATCCACCGTTACCGACTGATCAGAATACACATCAACAATCTGACTTACCAAAGATGTGCTTGGCGCACCTTCCTCTCCGTAATAACTTACATAGGTAAAGACATAAGCCCTGCTAATTGGCGTCTCTTCTTCCGTCTTTGTTGTCGTGCCCACAAGAGACACGGAGTCAAAGGAGAACGGATCAGGGATGCCCAGCTTGTAGTAGGTTCCATTACCGATGATCGCAGAAGTACTCATTCTGGGATAACCAGAAGAACCTCCGATCCCTGTCACATATATTCGTTCATGTTGATCCTCCGCAATTGGGCTGCGGACAATGTTTATATCTTCGTCTGACGCGACCCATGCGGAGCTGCTGTACTTAAATAAAGTCTTGGTACTTCCAGAGATCGAGTAACTTGCTACCGGCGTAATCGAAGCAGACGTATTGTCAGCCCAAGGCTCTAAACGACCCGAATCTAGCCTAGTGTTGATCGCCTCTTGCGCCATATCTTCTGGAAGCAGACGTGCAGATATGCGCGGTGCTTTCCCTGAGAATGTTTGGAGTTTGAATCCTGTCACTTCCCTACTCCTTTAATTCGTTCATACGACCTACCGCCGGACAATCCAAGCATGCCAAGAAGAAGAGGCATCATTACGCCTGCATCCGCCTGAGGGATGACAATGCCGAATCCGGCACATAACGGAGAAACCAAGAAATTCACGAATAAACCCAATACGCAGCAATAACCGGCTAAGGGTCTCCAGCTAGACTGAAACCAATTTCCCTTGGCATCCAGCTTCAAAACCTCTATCTGCTGTAACGCTATTTCCTGACTGTGTTTCTCGGACATAGTCGAGATTTCATGCGCCAACTTGGCGGCTTGGTCCCGATCTGGGATAACCTTCTCGAGCAAGCCCGTTACGGGTTCTATGAGATCTCCCAAAATTTTCATTGCAGATACCTATATTTCATTACAGCCACGGTCACATCTGTAGCCAAATCAGGCTGATATGTACGATCAATCGTCACCTCGTAGTTATCAGCAGATCCGACCTTGTTCATATGGTAATCGTACAAACTAGAGCCTTGGTGACAGCTAATTTTGTATCCCGCTAATCCGAGTGTGTCGCGGATGTACCCCTTGGTTTGCGTAATGTACGCGGGGTCATGCAGCCATGCCTTGCTGCCATCGGCATCAGAGCCGTAAAGCGCGTAGACCCATAGGATGTACTGCTCATCGTCAGGGTTGATTCGACCAGCCGCTAAGTGAATTGGATGCCCATCTTTTTCCCAGTAAATGACCTTCGTGTTCGGGAGAGATATGAATTGCTCGTACTCATCGCGCAGCTTCGCCTTCTTCGCGTCGTTGTCTTCTGGATTACCCAAGTAACGCCAATCAATAGTCCCAGCCTCCATAATCTGCAAGCATTGGTCGAACAGACTGTCAAAGTGGTACGGGGCGATGTTGCACTCGGTAATTGTGTACATCAGGTATTTCTACCTCCATAAAACTGATTCATAGAGATGGTGCCGCTGGCTGGAATGCTGGTGTTGACTGTAGTAAGTGAACCGGCTGTGCGCCTCCTCACCGTATAATATAGGTTTGAAGGACCGCCCTTCCCGCCGCCAGTACTCGTGAAAAAAGACCCTTGGTCGTACTCGAAGCCACCTGCGGTGAAGTTGCTGAATTTATTATTTCCTACGGTGGAGCCATTCCACACCACTGTTCCAAAATCATCCCAGTAGTAGGTGTATAGGCTTCCTTGATAACCCGAATACGCGCCTGCGCTCGTTATCGATGTTGGAACATTCGCGCCCCCGCGATAGTACTCTGACATAGAGATAGGATTGCTACCGCCAAACTCGGCTTGCACTTGACTGAGTGATATTGCGCCAGATGTTTGTAGTGTCATTAGCTGATAACGCCAACCGCAATCTTGTTGGCAACGCCCATGCATTGCTGCTCGACGCGCTCAAGTGTCGCCTCGTGGTCGTAGTTGCCCTCAGAGTCACGGCAGACATTGACGTTGCGCTCGTGGGTGATGGTGCCGTCCGTGAAGCGAACCCGAATGTCCGAGCACGGTGACTCCTCAGTTACGGTCTGACCCTCGTTCTCCATATCGGGCATTTCGGTTGTGCGAGTGCCTGTGAATTCTTCTAAAAGTTCATAGGTTACGGGCATGGTTTATTCTCCTGGTGGGAAAAGCGCAGCGTGAACCGACTGCACAAAGGCTGGTGCAGACGAAACGTCCGAATCTGCATCTAAAATTACTTGGGTATTGTCATCGTAATCGACCTGCATACCCGCGCCGTCATCGGTTGGTTTGGCATCGTCTGACCACCATGTGATAGCTCTTGCGTTAGGCATTTTTCATTTCCTCAATCTCTGCTTTTAAATCTTTAACCTGCTGTGTCAGATCCTTGACCGCCTCGACCAGCAGCGCGGTGGCGTTGCCGTAGTTGACCCCGTACTGGTCAACATCCTCGGCGTAGGTCACAAGCTCAGGCACTACCTCGTTGACCTCTTGGGCGATGAAGCCGATCTGCTTAGTCTTCTCTGGGTCATCGATTTTGTTGTAGTAGACGCCGCGCAAGGCGTTGACCTTGTCCAGTGCAGAGTCGAGGGTGATGATGTTCTCTTTGATGCGGCGGTCTGAGTAGGCGGTGATGTTGCCGGTTGCATACAAAGCCCCGTGAACATAAGCCGAATAAGAACTTGATGTGGTAGAGTCTCCGATAGCAAGACAGTTGTTGCCTAAATGGTGGTAAGTATACCAACGGCCAGAAGCTTGACGGTATATACCCCCGTTGCCTGAGCTGTCATACATGATTGCAACATTGCCACCGCCATCAAACATTATGCCGTCGTATCCACCTCGGGAACCAATTGACCTCCAAGTGCCGTAGCTTGTCTGATTGTTTGGCAAAAAATGCGCGTCGTTTACTGTTGGGGCGTAGAGACCGTGAACGCCGGTTAGCTGAATCCAAGTATTAGCTTGGAAGTAGGTAGATCCTTGCCTATGTAAAAAGTTAGAGGCACTTGAGTAGCGAATATAGCCATCGTAAGAGCTGTAGACTCTGTCAATAGCACTACTAGAGGTACTTCCTGAAGTTGTGTTAATCCACCCAAGCTGTAAATAACCATTGCCATCACGGATTGGGATTGTGTTTGCTGCGTTACGAGTAGTGCTAGCGTGGTAGCCTTCTAATAGATCAGCGTCTAAGCCTGAGCCAGAGCCGTCGTTGAGGTTATCCCACATGAATCTATGAGCTTGCCATGTTCCGCTATTTTTACCCCTTGTAGAGAGTTTTCCTGTCCGAAAGTCTACAAATAACTGCCCTACCCAAGAACTGTTGTACGCGGCAGAAAACCCTGCGCCATCGGAGTACCCGGCAGCAGAGGAGCTATTCACATAGCCGACCATGTTGGTGGTGACGCTGTCTATTGCAATTGGGTTGCTACTATTGCGAGAGATAAACGCAGAGCCTGTGAACTGTGATTGGTTGTAATAGCTACCTTGCTGACCATCAAGCAGATCAGCATCCAGACCTGAGCCAGAGCCGTCGTTGCCCGTGTCCCAAATTTTTCTCCAACCTGAATATTCATCGTTATTCCAGCCGGTTTGGTAGTGTAGTTGACCCGTATGTGGCGCATATAGTTTGAACGTGGAGTTAGCTAACTGCCATGACATTACCCCACCGTAAGTGTAAGCGCCTGAAGGATAATTAGAGTCAGTATTACTTATATTTTCTACTTGGTATACGCCCATATGACCAGCAGTTTGGCTGAATATGGTGTCCCAATTACCAGAGACTATACCTTTGTAATGCATCAAAAAGTCTTTGTGCTTACCATCAACTGTATCTGCATCTAATCCTGAACCACTGCCGTCGTTGCCTGCGTGCCAGACTGTATTCCAAGAAGTCCAAACACCCGTTGAGCTTCTGGATCGAAACGCCATGATATTATTTGGATCAGTATCAACGTAAATCTGCGCCCCGTAAGCTGTTGTCCCCGACCAAGTCATACCAAGAATATGACCGTCATTGTTACTAGGACCAAGCCCCAAAAAGTGTTTAAAACCATAGCCGGTTGAAGGTAAACAACTATCAGCCGCTGTTACTGATTGAACATTTACCAGCTGTTTTTGTATGTCTACTTTGTGCGAGCCATCAAGTAAGTCAGCATCCAGACCTGAGCCAGAGCCGTCGTTGCCTGCGTGCCAGACTGTATTGCCCCCGATAGTGGTTCCAGAACTTGAAACAATTAACTGATTAGTGACGTTGTTGGCGTTCGCTCTTATATGTACGCTCTTCCCCGACCCTGCGCTTAAATATGTATTGCCTACGTCACTGCCGGAACCTTGAATTAATATATAGTCGTTACTGCTAGCGGCGGCTCTTTTTATTCCTAAATATTGACTATCACTGCCATAAACAGTGCCAACTTCTAAACCGTTTGCACTGATATCGCCTGTGGCTGTGATCGCACCACTAGATATAGTGCCTATATTTGTGAAATTACGGCTTGATGAGATAATTTCTGTGCCTGTTATAGCGACATTACCACCAACATCTAAGGTATGTGATAGGCTTCCTGCACCTCTGTTAATACCTAGCTTGCCAGTTTCAATAGTTAAAGCTGTTGAGTCTGCATCTTGGTCGTATATAAGTAATGCGTCTGCATTCCACGACTGTCCGTTATAAAATCTCCATTTTCTTGTATTGCCAGTAGAACTGTGTAGTTCTATATAATTATGACCTACAGCATCTAAGACTAGATTCCCACTACTGGTAATAGCGCCACTAGATATAGTGCCTGCAAAGGTAGCGTTTCCAGTGCCCCTGCCAATTCTTAAAAACTCTGTGTTCGTGCCACTAACTCTACGCTCAAAACTAAAATCTCCATCTGTGCCTCTATGAAGTATTCTCATACCATGATTAGAATCTGAATATATTTCTAAAGCCGAAACAGTGTCAGAGTTACCATATGCTTTTACAGCTCCACTACTTGTTATAGCACCACTAGAAATGGTGCCTGCGAAGGTAGCGTTTTGTGACGCGTCTAATAATAAAGCCTGTGTACCAACTGTGAAAAACTTCATGGTTGAGCCTGATGATTCTGCTCTAAGCTCTACATTATCTCTATCTGAAGCATTTAATAATAATTTACCTCTTACAGTTCCTGCATCAGTTAGGTAGATATCATCTTCTGCTGATACAACACCACTACTTGTAATAGCACCACTAGAGATGGTGCCAAGACCAGTTAGGTTAGTATCTAGGTTCAGAGTGTCACCAGAAAAGCTCAAGTTAGAGCCAGCGATGACGTTGGTACCAGCGTTATCTCTGAGATCCTCTAGTGCCGCAGCGACAACTCGCAAGGCAATCGTCTCGCTAGAGTTATGACTCGTCGCGGTAGTCCCGTCTTGCCCCCTGACTACCGTCAGTGTGTTGGAGCTGATCGCTGTTACTTTAACAATCTCGGGAGCATTTGGCGGTGTGTCTATAGACGCAAAGAAAAAGTCCCCAGACCCAAGTGCAGGGAAGACAGATCCATCCGCGACGGTAATTGTTGTCGCAGAATTGGTTATTCCGCTAGCTAACGTCGTCGTCGCTAGGTTAGAGAACTTAATTCCCATAAGGACTCCTAGCTAGCTGTAACGGTCCAAGTGATCGTAAGACTGTCTGCCGGGGCTTTGTTTATTTGAGAAAACACTGTGCGACACAGCATCGATCCGCCTGTGCTAGCGTTGAATATACCTGCCTCCGTGATCGCGGCTGCGGATGCCGGCGTGTTTGCGGGGAATGTCGCCAAATAAACAACATCGTTGTTATTGACCGTGGTTGAGGTCAGAGAGACCCTCGCGCTCTCTGAACCGAGAGTGGTGTCTGCGGCGGCGGCGGCTGTGGAGCCAGTGCCTATCGACATATCGCTCATCACAGAGACAGAGGTGCCAGCCATTCTAGAGGCAACAAAGTTTTTACCCGTAGTGACGACTAGGTTATCTACACGTTTCGTATCTTTGATTGTTCCGTCAGGCGCTGTGACAACTATGTCTAAACGACCTCTCAGGCGTAGGTTATCGGAAATCATACAGGCTCCATTTAGTCAGCGTTGAGAAGCATGAGTCCGACCAAGTTGTCGCCAAGAATCGACGACGACGAATAGTTCACAAGAACTATTTGCTCGCTCAAGCTTGTTGAATCTGAAAAAACTTTCCCTGTAAAAAGCGCGGGTGAGTCCACCAGCGCAGAAGAATCACTGAGTGCCGGCTCGATCCCGAAAACGGCAGATTCCGTTGTGAGTATATTATCAGTTATTGCCTTTGAGAACCCAAAAACCGGCAAGTCGGTTAACGAGTAAACATTTGATTTTGCTCCAGAAAATGCGTAATCGAGGTCATTATTATCGTCTAACGCAAATGCATCAGAGAAAGACTTTGACACCTCAAATACAGGAGCATCTTGTGCGGATATCGAGTCCGTCTTCGGCAATACAATACTGAGATCCCCGTTCGCGTCTGGGTTGTATTGAATGTTCCCAGGATTCACCACCACACTTACTGGAGCGTCCTGTACACCAAAAACATCAGACGAAAAACTGATGACGGCAAATGCTTGCGAGTCTGTAAACGTAAAGCTATCGGACTTCTCAGAAGAAACCCCGAAGACCTGTATATCACTGAAACTGAACAAGTCATCAAGGACGGGCGAAATACCTTTGATCGGAGGCAAGTCGCCCATAGCAAATGTGTCGGTCTTGACTAAACCCGGTTCCAACGTAGGAACATCTGAAAGTGTGAAAAGATCAGACAGAGGATAAATAGTTTGCTCTGTATTAAGCACAACATCGTGCAGAAACAAACGCTTCCACTGAAGTTGAGGAGTCAGATACCTATACGAGAAATCTGTTACTAACCGCTGGAAAGTTACCTCTGGGCTTGGCTCCTGAGTCGAGATAACAACGGTAGAAACCGGCTGTCGAGCGACAGCGTGTATCTTCCGATAAGACGCTGAGGCATTCAGTTGCCTAAAACTGACCTCAGCAAAGACTGGCAAGGTTACTTACCCGAATTGCGAGCGAACCTTGAATTTAATCAAGTCCACTACAGTCTGAGTCCTACTTGAAGAATCCGTAATCTCGATCTCGCCCTCCAAGACTCCTGTCGTTGATAACGTAGATGATCCAAAAACGAATGTCGCCTTACCTGCGGAAGCATCTGTTACCGTACCGACAATGTTATCCAGTAGCGTGGTCTTGCCCACTTCTCGGATACGCAAGCGCACCGATCCACCAGAGAGATCGATTGGTGAGAAAGTATCTGGATTATCAGCATCCAGAGTCTGACCTGTAGCAGCCGCATTGCTGTCTTTTAGGGTCACTGCAATCTCAGGTAGCTGGTCGTTTTGAACTAAATCAATGGTTGTAAGATATGCCATCAGATAAACGCCCTCGGTTTGGCGGTCAATCGACCCCCGCTAAATCCATACTTCACCTGCCGCACGGTCCTGCCGACAGATTTCTCGAATAATTGGTTGTTCATTTGAGCAGCATTCCCGTTGGCAAACGGCTGTGCGCTCATCATCTGTAAGCGATATAAAGCTCCGTGAACAATCGTTTCACGATGTTCTTTCCCAATTGAGTCCGGGATCGATGTTGAAGTTGATGTCGGCTTGACGCTATAGACCACTCTAAAGCTATCTGCCGCATCAGGTATCGGCGCAACATAAAACTCTTGGTTGTCTCTCTGTGAATAATATCGAGGAGACCCCTGTTCTGTTTCGTCTCCCAGTCGCATAAGCAGCTCGCTATAACCGACTGGGGTCAGAGGGGTCTTGTTGTTGTAAACGTCAATGATGTGGTTTAACTCAGTGCCAGACGGCAAACTAACGCTATACTCGTTCACGCCCTGAATGATGACTACGCTTTCTGGCTCTGGAATATAAATATCTGTTCTCGAGCAAAAGTCGATAGCGCTGTCTCGTACAGATCTCTCAATGAGAAAGTCTGGAGCGCCCTGTACTTCTGGCCTGATGTAGATAGAAAAATCAGAGTACTTCACTACATTCTTCCTGCGTTAGCGTCAGGGTTCTTGGGTATCGGCGTCGTAGCTCCATCCGCTTGCGTCTTTACGCCCAAGGCGTTGGCAAACGACTGATAGTGCATTTGCGCCCGATTCGCATTGCCAGCGAACTCTGAGTCCTTCTGATAGGACCGATACAAAACGTAATCGAGGATACTGTTGGCGTAGACATCATCCACACTGATAACCGTTGTGCTGGTGCTAAAATCGCTGATAGCTATGTCTGTCGTTGATGCGCTGTACACCACCTCCAAGCTGTGAGTTCCACTCGCCGCCTTCGGATATACATAGAAGTTTTTCGGGTCAGCAGGGTCGTAAACAAAATGCTCTATCTTGTTTGAGCCAGCAGCGGTCTCGTGCCAATTGGGCAAGGTCTCATCAAGAATCTTTCTATCAACCTGAGTAACCGAGCGACCCCCTACGTTACGAACAATGTCGATCAAGCGAAGAGCCGCTGACGGCAGTGATTGCTTGCTACCATCCACACACGCCAAAGTTGTGTTGATCATGTTCGCGTCTGGTCTATGAAGAACGACCTCACGCTGAGCGTCATTAAAAAACTTGAGCAGCTCCGCATTGGGGAAGCGGACATTAGTCGCATCCTGCAAGATGATCGAAGCGCGATCTAATATGTCAACGACCTTAGTTGTCGGCATTTTCTTCCTCCCACTCGATCACTTCCAGATCGGGGTTACCTTTGAACAAATCGTCGTAACTAAAGACGTTGCCCGTGATGATGTTTCGCACCGTCTTAGGTCTCATGACCTTTGGTGCTGGAGTGGGGTTGTCCCTCTCCGTCTCTAGTCGCTGCAACTGATCCTGAAGATCAGAAAGCTTTAGGCGTCGATCCAGCTTCATGCCGAATTGGTTTAGTGCCTGCTCGTAGACTTCGTCTTTGTTTGTTGCAACGTCCATAAAATTCACTTTTCAGTTAAAGGAGAAAGGGGCTGCGAAAGCAGCCCCCATCCAACAGACCTCTTAGGTCCACTTACCTACGACCAATGCGTCAGGCGTTACGACCTTAGATCCGAAGACCTTCAAGCCGCGAACCTGATCACCGAAGGTAGACTCCATGCGAACAGTTTCCGTATTGGTGAACTGAGACGCGAAGGAGATTGCCTTGGGGTGACCCGCAAGAACGTGGGTGTAGCCAGAATCAGCGCCTGATCCTGGGGTATAGAGCATGTTGCTCTGGTACACGGTGAAGCGATCAACAACACCAACTTTGCCGTTACGCAGAGGAGACGTGTCATCACCAGTCAGGTAAGCCTGACGCAGCTCGCTTTGCTTGAGCAGAGAAACAAACTCAGGAGACAGGACGATGAATCGACCTTCTTCTGGGATGTTCAGCTCATCCAGTGCCTTCGCTTGATCCAAGATCGAAGTCAGGATGTTGCCCGCCGTGATAGTGGTTTGAGCACCAATTGTGGTTGCACCAGTAACTACGCCGCTCAGTACTTGAGTTTCAACAGCTACGCGCATGCCTTCGGCAGCGTCAGAGCTGGCAGCTTCCAACATGTTGATGTCAGCCTGAGCTGCCAACACGTCGTCAACTTTGAAGCTGTAGTACTTCGCTTTGTCGATCAGCAACTCAACTTTAGCTGTGGTCAGCTCTTGAGTCGTGATTGAACCAGCGTAGTCGTTGATCGTTACGGCAGGAACCGTGCGAATAACAACCTTGTCGCCCTGACCAGTGATTTCGCCTTCGTAGTCGTTATTAGAAATACTAGGCAGCACGGACGAGCCATAGAATTTAGCTTGCAGAAGCTTGCTAAAGACTTCAGGGATGAAGTTTACTTCGGACGTAGTGCCCGTGGAGAAAAATGAAAAAGCCATTATATTGTCCTCACAAGAGAATTAATTTAACGGCGGATCGATCCCTCAGCCTGCGCCCTTAAGATATCGACTTTGTGCTTCTCGAATTCAGCGAGAGGCATGTTGACGATGTCTTGGACGGTCCAAGATTTCTTTCCACCTGTAACATTGGCTTTTCGCGCTTTTGGCAATTTCGGTTCTGCAACCTCCTTTGCTCGCGCTAAAGCCGACTCTTGCGGCGTTGCAGGCTTGACTCCCATGTCTGCCTTGAATCTGTCCAGAACAAAGATCACATCATTTGACGAACCAGCATCTACCCACTCATGGACTTGACCGTCCTGAGCGTCTAACCACAGCGCCCAATCCGATGTCTGCGTGACTTCGTCAACGTCAGAATGGACTGCGCGAATACGGTCAAAGTGCTCTCGCACTGCTTCCTCTTGCTTCGCCTCAAATGCTCTTCGCTCTTGACCTTGAGTCAGAGCAGCCTGTTCATCCAACCTTGCTCGCATCTGATCCAGCTCATCCAAGAGAGGTCCAGCAACATCGGGATATTCTTCCCTTACCTGTTGCAGCTTCTCTGTGTTTCGCTGCTCATCCGCAAGCTGACCCTTTAACTGAGTAACGGAGTTTACTAAGTCAGATACTTGCCTCCTTAGTTCCGCCGCTTCCTGAGTCGCTTTGGTCATTTTCGCCTGAGCGCCTTTCATTGCTCGTTCAGCTTTTTCAATTCGCTGATCTGCTTCGGAGTCTTCGCCGCCGATAGACTCTTCTTCAGGAACTTCTTCCGCTATAGCCTCTGCCGTGTCCTCTAGTTCTGAGGGGGCTTCTTGAAACACCTCTTCCTGCTGCTCTTCAGTGTCCTCCGCCGAGGGCTGATTCGCCGCGTTCTGATACTGTTCCATCAACTCTTTAGCTTCTGCCTGCAATCGCTCTGGGTCATTTCTACTAGCCATCAATTCCTCACGAGTCCTCTACGGGATGTTCGTTATTCGATTGCGGATGTCCTCGAAGGGGTCCGCTGCTTGTCGAGAACCGCTTTCGCGGCGTCCTCAAGTTCCAATAGGAAACGGATCTCACTGACCCGCCCCTGCTCGAACCTGAAATTCTTTTCGTCTGCTTGCTCTAACCGACTCTGCGAGTCTTCCAACCTACATTGGAATAGGTTGATCACCTGCTGCCATTGGTCCTGGTGGCGGAGCCATAGGACCGCCTGCGCTTGCTGCGGCGAGAGCTTGATTTTGGAGGGCTTGCTGTTCAGCTTGTAACCTCTCTTCAGACTTAATAATTTCGTCAGGATCGATATCCATAGAGTGCGCGATATCACGCAACAACCGTGGTCGATCTACTAATGCCAAGTCCGTGGGATTGGAGACAAGCGACAAGAACTGAAGGAGTCGCTGGCTCTGCACTTCTTTTTGTACAAGGGCAGTGCTACCCCTTGGTACGACCTTGAGGTCGCCTTTTGCTTTCTCGTTAGTGCCAAATTCCATGTTGTAGTGAAACAACGCCTGAACCATAGGCTCTAACAAGAAGTCATCGATGTTCTTAATGGTGCTCTTCAGTGCGATATTCGCAGCACCCATAAGCATCGACATACCAGTTGCGGTTTTGTTCAAACTACGCGACTGCTCACCGTGAGTATAGCTAGGCAAGGAAGTAGTTTCATCCGCAAATCTTCTGAACAATTCAACGATTTGGTTCAAACCATTGGCGTTTGCAACGGGCTGATACCAGCGCACTGCTGGCATAGAACCATCGCCACCTTCACGCAACCAGACTCGCCAAGGATGGATGTCGGTTGGGTCTTCACCCGCAGCCAAAAGGTCTGTGTTGACCTCCATCATTGGTCCACTAGACA
>VMHT01011179.1_pt1 | contig 36724 bp, 33 predicted proteins | sample 4693611 | NCBI WGS metagenome assembly VMHT01 (sample SAMN12280063, study PRJNA550983) | marine metagenome | isolation source: seawater sampled from same location over 5 years 0.02-0.2 micron viral filtrate | place: USA: collected off the coast of southern California halfway between the port... ...
ACAATATCGGTACCCCGACCCGCCATGTTGGTGGCAATGGTAACCGCACCCGGCCGCCCGGCCTGGGCAATAATCAGGGCTTCGGATTCGTGCTGTTTTGCGTTCAGGATCTTGTGGTCAATCCGCGCCTTCTTCAGCAGCATGGACAGAAGCTCAGAGGCTTCGATGGACGCCGTACCCACCAGAATAGGCCGCCCTTCTGCGGTCACATCCTTGATTTCATCGATAATGGCGTGGAATTTCTCTTCCTGGGTCAGGTACACCAGGTCGTTGTAATCAATCCGCTGGATCGGCTTGTTCGGCGGAATCACCACCACGTCCAGGCCGTAGATCTGGCGGAATTCGAAGGCTTCGGTATCGGCGGTACCTGTCATACCGGCCAGCTTGTCATAGAGACGGAAATAGTTCTGGAAGGTAGTCGACGCCAGCGTCTGGCTTTCGGCCTGAATCTTGAGCCCTTCCTTTGCTTCAATCGCCTGATGCAGACCTTCGCTCCACCGGCGACCGGGCATGGTCCGGCCAGTGTGTTCGTCTACGATCACCACCTGACCGCCCTGGACAATGTAATCCACGTCTTTCTGGAACAGGTGATGGGCACGGAGCGCCGAGTGTACATGGTGCAGCAGGCTCAGGTTGGCAGCCGAATACAGGCTTTCGCCCTCTTTCAGCAGGCCCTGGCCAAGCAGCAGATCTTCGACCTTCTCGTGACCGGCTTCGGTCAGTTCAACCTGGCGGGATTTCTCGTCAATGGTGAAGTCACCGGAGGATTCGCCTTCCTCGCTGACTTCGCCTTTCTCAAGACTCGGCACCAGTGCATTGACGGCCTGATACAGCTTGGAAGAATCCTCAGCGGCACCGGAAATAATGAGCGGTGTACGGGCCTCGTCGATCAGGATGGAATCCACTTCGTCGACAATGGCGAAGTTAAGACCGCGCTGAACCTTGTCTTCAATACTGAAGGCCATGTTATCGCGCAGATAGTCGAAACCGAACTCGTTATTGGTACCGTAGGTAATATCGGCCTGGTAAGCAGCCCGCTTTTCTTCCTGTGGCTGGCCAGACGCCACTACTCCCACCTGCATGCCGAGGAAGCGGTAAAGTTTGCCCATCCACTCGGCGTCACGGCGAGCCAGGTAATCGTTCACGGTTACCACGTGCACGCCTTTACCGGGAAGCGCATTCAGGTAGACCGCGGCGGTAGCCACCAGAGTTTTCCCTTCACCGGTCTTCATTTCGGCGATTCGACCTTCATGCAGGGTCATGCCCCCGATGAGCTGGACATCGTAGTGACGCATGCCCATCACCCGGCGGCTGGCCTCGCGCACCGTGGCAAAGACTTCCGGCAGCAGGCTGTCCAGCGCTTCGCCTTCATCAAGCCTGCGCCGGAACTCAGCAGTCTTGCCTTGCAACTCGGTGTCAGACAACGCGCCAAACTGTTCTTCAAGTTCATTGATGCGCGTGACAACTTTGCGCATCCTCTTGATTTCTCTGGCGTTCTTACTGCCGAACATCTTGGTTGCAAGCTTTGTGAACATAGACCACTGCTTCTTCAGTTAAACGGAGGAAGCCGGCATTCTAACCTTATTTGGCGACAGGACAAAAGGCGGGGTTCACGGGAATGGAATCAGCGGCTTGCGCGCTGGATGTATTTCACGGGATTTTCGGATTTACCATTACGGATAACTTCAAAATGCACATGGGGGCCGGTGGACCGGCCGGTGCTGCCCATCAGTGCAACAACCTGGCTTTTCTGCACCACATCCCCAACCTTAACCTTGATGGCCTTGGCGTGGGCATACCGGGTAACCAGGCCGTCGCCATGGTCGATTTCAACCAGATTTCCGTAGCCATAGCGCTCGTCGGCCCAGGTTACAACACCAGCCGCCACGGCAATAATGTCGCTGCCTTCCTTGCCTGCCAGATCAACACCGGCATGCCAGGTACGTTTTCCGGTAAAAGGATCCGAGCGGTATCCGTATTTGGACGAGAGCCAGCCCCAGGTGATCGGCCGCCCCTGCACATAGAGCTCATCTTCCAGCTTTTTGCGGGAAGCGACTTTATCGAGCAGGCGCAGTTGCTTTTCGCGATCGTTGATCTGCTGTTCCAACTGATTGATCATGTCCGTCAGCTCGGGAGCCGTGTAGGAATCCCCGGGTAGCACATCTTCTTCGGGGCCACCAACCGCTGCCGGCTTGTCAAAATTGAATTCATCGCTGGCGACCATGCCCGTTTCCACGAATCGCTGGCCGAGCGCATCCAGGCGCAGCAGACGACCCTGAATCTGGCCCAGCCGAAGGGTCAGTGCATCAATCTGCTGCTGCACGTTCTCACGAACCCGGGCGACTTCGTCCTTCTGATCTTGCAGCCTTTCTTTCCAGCCGGCCACAAGCTCAGACTCGGTGGGTTGCCGAGCTTCAAACTGACTGATCGCCACCTGATAGCCAGCCCATCCGGCTGCCGCCAGCGTGGCCAACACCAGAAAGACCAGGCCACACAACAGCGGCCCATTCAGCGGTATTGCCCTGGACTGACCGTGACGTTTGCCTACGAAAATTACGTTCATATCGTCTTTCGGTTTCATTGTTGAGCCGCAACCGTATCCCTGTAGTGCTGCGACCCGGAAATATTCCGAGCGGGTCTGCTATCCTTGGCAACAACTACGTACTGAATAATCGCAGCGCCCGGTAGACTCTCTCACTCGTGACAATGTAAAACGAGAGTAACAATGGCGCTACGCACAAAGCGTGCCGAAGTGTAACCAATCGTAAACAGGCTCGTCGAGAAAAAAGCGACCATGACGGAAAAAAATGATCAAAAAATGATCTTCGGCAAAGGATCGGCTGGCAACAATACGCTCAAAGAGCTGATGTCCAAAGCCGAACTGCACCTACAGGCCGAACAACTGGTACTCGCGGCCATTCCCGCAGAACTGTCCGAGGCTACCCGATTCGTCAGCTGTCGGGAGGGGGAACTGGTGCTGTCCACTAATAATGCGAGCAAAGCCACGCGACTGCGCTTCCGCCAGCACGAGATCATGTCGGCACTGAGGGAGAATGAACTGTTCCGCTACGTCTGGAAGGTCAGAATCAAGGTCAGCCCACCCAGATTCGCCAGCCGACGCAAACCGGTAAAAGAGCCGCTCAGCAAAGAAAATGCCCGGCTCCTCCGAGAGGAAGCCGGGCACACGAAGGATAAAGCTCTACGCGAGGTTCTCGAAAAACTCGCCAGCCACGTCCGGGATTAAGGCTTCCCGCCTTAACCCGCCGCCAGCACAGGTTTCATGTAAGAGATAGGTGCAGTGGCTTCATCATCGAAGGTCACTACTTCCCATGCATCTTCTTCTGCCCTGAGCTTGCGCAGCAGCTTGTTGTTCAGGTCGTGACCTGATTTGATACCACGGAACTCACCAATCAGGCTGTTGCCCAACAGATAGAGATCGCCGATGGCATCCAGTACCTTGTGCTTGACGAACTCGTCATCGTAGCGGAGACCGTCCTCATTGAGGATCTTGTAGTCGTCCACCACAATCGCATTATCCACGCTGCCACCCAGTGCCAGGTTCATCGCCCGCAGCTTTTCGATATCGCGCATGAACCCGAAGGTTCTGGCCCGGGACACTTCCTTCACAAAGGAGGTGCTGGAAAAGTCCACGGTCGCTGTCTGGGCACGGCCCTTGAAGACCGGGTGATCGAAATCAATCCCGAAGCTCACCTTGAAGCCTTCAAACGGCAGGAAGGTAGCTTTTTTGTCGCCCTCTTCCACAGTGACTTCGCGCTTGATGCGGATAAAACGCTTGGCCGCTTCCTGCTCGGAGATACCGGCAGACTGAAGCAGGAACACGAACGGCCCGGCAGAGCCATCCATGATCGGCACTTCTGCAGCGCTGAGTTCGACAAAACAGTTGTCGATGCCGAGACCAGCCATGGCGGAGAGCAGATGCTCTACCGTCGCCACACGGACACCGTCTTTTACCAGCGTCGTGGACAGCATGGTCTCACCCACATTCTCCGCACAGGCACGGATTTCGACCATCGGGTCGAGGTCCGTGCGGCGGAAGATGATCCCCGTGTCGACGGGTGCTGGCTTCAGGGTCAGGTATACCTTTTCCCCGGAATGCAGGCCAACACCGGTCGCGCGGATGGTGTTTTTGAGTGTCCGTTGTCTGATCATCGGTTCATTATTCCGTCACAAAAAGTCGATATTCTGAACAAAAAACTGCCCGGAGAATATCAGAATTCAAGACTGAGTACCATTTAACCAACATGACTTTACTTAACTTTTGCAATAGTCATGAGCTATGGCGCATCAGCTCAACTTAGGCGGAAGCTTATGCTTTCTGATTCACAGTAAAGCCAGCCCTGCCACGGTTGAAACAGATTATCAATCAGCCTGCCGGCGAAGGAATGCGGGAATATCGAGATAGTCCACGCCCTGTTCTTCGCTTTCTTTGCTCTGATCCAGCGCCACATTACCCTGGGCAACCGCACGACGACGCAACACGGCCGGGCGATCCAGCTGGTTGTAATCGGTCTTGCCATCGAGGGTACGGGTGTTGTCCACCACCTTGGTCGGCTTCTCGCGCTCGCCACCCAGGCCAGTCGCCACAACAGTAACCTTGAGCTCGTCGGTCATTTCCGGATCGATCACGGTACCGACCACCACAGTGGCTGAATCGGACGCGAATTCGCGCACAATGTCGCCCACTTCGGAGAACTCGCCCAGATTCAGGTCCATACCAGCGGTGATATTGACCAGAATACCCTTGGCACCCTGCAGGTTGATATCTTCGAGCAGCGGGCTGCGAACCGCGGCTTCTGCGGCTTCACGGGCACGATTCTCGCCGGTGGCGCGACCGGTACCCATCATCGCCATGCCCATCTCGGACATAACCGTTTTCACGTCGGCAAAGTCGACGTTGATCATACCGTTGCGGGTAATCAGGTCAGCAATGCCCTGAACCGCACCCAGCAACACATCATTGGCGGAGGCAAAGGCATCCAGCAGGCTGGTTTTCTTGCCCATGACTGCCAACAGCTTTTCATTGGGAATGGTAATCAGGGAGTCAACGCTCTCTTCCAGTTCCTTCAGACCGGCTTCAGCCACGCTCATGCGCTTGCCGCCTTCAAACTGGAATGGCTTGGTAACCACCGCAACCGTAAGGATACCCAGCTCACGGGCAACTTCAGCAACCACGGGGGCTGCTCCGGTGCCGGTACCGCCACCCATGCCGGCGGTGATGAACACCATATCGGAGCCGCTCAGAGCTTCGGCAATACGGTCGCGATCTTCCAGTGCAGACTGGCGACCGACTTCCGGATTGGCACCCGCACCCAGGCCCTTCGTGATGTTGCCACCCAGCTGAATAATCTGACGTGCGTCCAGGTCCTTCAGGGCCTGGGCATCTGTGTTGGCGCAGATAAATTCAACGCCTTCCACGTCGCTGTTGAGCATGTGACGAACGGCGTTGCCACCGCCACCGCCAACACCGACGACCTTGATAACTGCGTTCTGCTGAACATTATCAACGAGTTCAAACATTTCCCCTACTCCTTCGTGCTGTGTCCGGCCTTTCCAGGCCGGTTGCTTCAATCGTTGTGTTTTTTTCGAGAGACCTTCGTGTACTGCAACCGGAACACCGTCAGAAATGACCGGTGAACCAGGCTTTCATGCGCTCAACCAGCGAGGGAGCCTCCTCCCCCTTGAGCACCGGCGCCCGGCCAAGATCCATTTGCCGGAAGCCATGGATCAACAATCCGACGCCAGTGGCGTATATCGGGTTGTTGACCACTTCCGTCATACCGGAAACCGCCTGCGGACAGGCCAGTCTTACCGGCATGTGGAAGATTTCTTCAGCCAGCTCCACCACCCCTTCCATGGTGGACGAGCCGCCTGTAATCACGATGCCTGCCGGGATCAGATCCTCGAACCCGGACCGGCGTAACTCAGACTGCACCAGCGTGAACAGCTCCTCATAGCGGGGCTCAACGACCTCCGCCAGAGCCTGACGCGAAAGATCCCGCGGAGCCCGGTCTCCCACGCTGGGAACCTTGATGGTTTCTTCCGCACCCGCCAGTTGGGTCAGGGCGCAGGCGTACTTGATCTTGATTTCCTCGGCATTCTGGGTGGGCGTGCGCAACGCCATGGCAATGTCGTTGGTCACCTGGTCACCGGCGATCGGGATGACTGCGGTATGGCGAATTGCCCCGCCCGTGAACACGGCAATGTCGGTTGTACCACCACCGATATCCACCACACAGACGCCCAATTCTTTTTCATCCTCGGTCAGGATGGCGTGGCTGGAAGCCAGTTGTTCCAGAATGATGTCGTCCACTTCCAGCCCACAGCGCTTGACACACTTCTCGATGTTCTGGGCTGCATTCACGGCACAGGTCACCAGGTGCACCTTGGCCTCGAGCCGCACACCTGACATCCCCATCGGTTCCTTGATACCTTCCTGGTTATCGATGACGAACTCCTGAGGCAGGATGTGCAGGATTTTCTGGTCCGCCGGAATCGCCACCGCCTGGGCAGCGTCAATCACCCGGTCAATATCCGCCTGGGTGACTTCCCGGTCTCGGATCGCCACGATGCCGTGGGAATTCAGGCTCTTGATGTGGCTGCCAGCAATACCGGCGTACACCGAATGAATGCGACACCCCGCCATCAGTTCAGCCTCTTCGACTGCGCGCTGAATGGCCTGTACCGTGGTTTCAATGTTCACCACTACACCGCGCTTGAGCCCCCGGGACGGGTGTGAACCGATACCGACTACTTCGATGGTTCCATCCATCTTGCGCTTGCCGACTATCGCCACCACCTTGGAGGTTCCAATATCCAGGCCGACAATCATGTTTTCCGTTTCAACCGATGACATGTGTTTCACCAAACCCCAGGTTCGTAGTAATCGTTATCAGGATTTCGGAGCAGCCTGAGCCACGTCCGTCTTCCACTGCACCGCTACCCCGTTCGAGTAGCGGACATCTATCCGGCTGACCTCATCAACCCGCGAGGCCAGACGGTTCTCATAAACGGTGATAAAGCGTTCAAACCGTTGTTCTACCTGATCTCGCCCCAGCACCACTTCGATGCCATTGCTGAGAGTCAGGGTCCAGGCGCCACGTTGCTCCAGCGCCAGTCCGGCAAAACCCAGGCCATATCCCACCAACTGCTCGCTCATGGTCCGGGCCATACCGATCACGTCCCTGACCCGCTCATCCGGCCCAGCCAGACGAGGCAGCTTTCCGGCCACCTCCGGATTCGGCGGCGAGAACAGTTCGCCTGAACGGCTCACCAGTCGACCATCGGTCCAGTAGGCCAATGGCTTCTTTTCCCGAATATCGATTTCAAGACGGCCTGGCCAGACTCGCTTTATCGCTGCCGACGCCACCCAGGGGCGCCGTTCCAGTTCAGCCTTGATGTCAGCCAGATCGGTGGCGAAATAGCTTTTGCCAATCCAGGCGCCGGCCGCTCGCTCAATAGCCGTCTGGCTGTCGCCAACAAATTCGCCCCGCACATCCACCGCCAGGATCTGCTGATCCATGGCGGTCAGCATCCGGTCCGTTGCCCAGGGCACCATGGCGGCCAGAAGTACCACCGTTGCGCCCAGGCCGACCTGCAACCAGGGTACGGCCGACAGCACAGCTTTCAACACACCAAACCGGTCCCGCTCAGGCCCGACAGAGGTTGCCCCCCGGCGGCGTGGCGGTTCGGGCGGTACCGCCCGGCTCCGGATCAGCAACGTCTCAAGCATCGATGCCCTCCGCCAGCGTATCCCTGAGAATTCGCACCACCAGTTCTTCAAAACTGATGCCGGCCGCCTTTGCAGCCATCGGCACCAGGCTGTGGTCCGTCATACCGGGAACCGTGTTCACCTCAAGCAACCAGAACTCACCGGTCCGGTCCTGCATGATGTCGACCCGTCCCCAGGTGCGACAGCCCAGCACCCGGAAGGCATCCAGGGCCAGATGCTGCAATCTCAATTCGTCATCCGGCGCCAGACCACAGGGAATACGGTACCGGGTATCGTCCGCCAGGTACTTGGCGTCATAGTCGTAAAAGGCGTGATCGGTGCTCAGGCCAATCGCCGGTAACGCTTTGTCCTGTAGCAGGCTGACGGTAAACTCCGGCCCTTCGATCCACTGCTCTACCAGCACCAGATCATCCAGCCGGGCTGCCGCCTCATAGGCTTCAGCCAGCTCTGCCGCGCTGCTCACTTTACGGATACCGATACTCGAACCTTCGTGGGCCGGTTTCACACTCAGGGGCGCCCCCAGTGCCGTCACAATGTCCTCGGCCTCGCTCACGGAGGTCATGGCACGAAATGCCGGCGTAGGCAGCCCACAACCTTCGAACACATACTTGGTGCGCAATTTGTCCATGGCCAGTGCCGATGCCAGCACTTCACTGCCGGTATAGGGAATGCCTGCCTGCCCAAGGATCGCCTGAAGGGTCCCGTCTTCGCCACCACGGCCATGAAGGGCAATGAACACCCGATCGAAATCGGGTTCGTCCACGGTCCGCAGCAGACAGCCGCGAATGTCCCGGCCAACTGCATCAATACCCGCCGATTGCAGCGCTGCCAGCACGGCTTTGCCACTTTTCAGGGATACTTCCCGCTCGGCGGAATCGCCCCCCATGAACACAGCCACGCGCCCCAGTGCCCGAACCAGTTCGGGGGGTGCCTGATACGGCTGAATGTCGTTGTGGGTCAGATCACTCACTTGCCTTGACTCCTGCTGCTGCCAGCCTTGCTGCTACGCCACCGATATCGCCGGCCCCCTGGGTGATCAACAGATCACCATCCTGCAGGACATTGGCCAGCAGACTCTCGATTTCACGGTTATCTTCAACGAACACGGGTTCTACCTTGCCCCGCTGCCGGATGCTCCGGCACAAAGCCCGCCCGTCTGCTCCCGGAATAGCCGGCTCACCCGCGGAATACACATCCATCAGCAACAGTCCATCCACTTCGGACAATACCCGCACGAAATCCTCATATAGGTCCCGGGTCCGGGTGTACCGGTGTGGCTGATACAGCATCACGATCCGGCGCTCGGGCCAGGCTTCGCGGGCAGCCCGGATGACGGCCTCCACCTCGGTGGGGTGGTGGCCGTAGTCGTCCACCAGCGTCGCTGCTGCTTTCGGTGTCTGGTACTCGCCATACACCTGGAACCGACGGCCAACACCGGCAAATCCAGCCAGCCCGCGGCAGATGGCCTGGTCGTCCACCCCCTCGTCGGTCGCCACGGCAATCGTTGCCAGGGCGTTCAGAACGTTGTGACGACCCGGCATTTTCAGCTCCACCTGGAGATCCGGCCGACCACCAGGGCGACGAACCAGGAATCGGGTCTTCAGACCATCAGAGGTAATGTTCTCCGCCCGGTAATCAGCATCAGGATTGTCGATGCCATAAGTGATAATGGCCCGGGAAATGCGCGGAATGATTTCCTGAACGTAGTCGTCATCCACACACATCACCGCAACACCGTAAAACGGCAGGTTGTGCAGGAAGTCCACAAAGGTCTGCTTGAGCTTTTCGACATCCCCACCGTAGGTGTCCATGTGGTCAGCTTCAATGTTGGTGACCACAGAAATAACCGGTGTCAGATGCAGGAACGACGCATCGCTTTCGTCGGCCTCGGCCACCAGGTAACGGGAACCACCCAATTGGGCATTGGTTCCGGCGCTGTTGAGTTTGCCACCGATCACAAAGGTGGGGTCCAGTCCGGCCTCGCCCAACACGGAGGCAATCAGGCTGGTGGTTGTGGTTTTGCCGTGAGTACCGGCCACAGCGATACCATGGCGATAGCGCATGATCTCTGCCAGCATCTCGGCCCGGGGTACAATTGGTACCCGCCGTTCACGGGCAGAGACGACTTCCGGGTTGTCGCCGGCAACGGCCGAAGACACTACCACCACGTCGGCCTGATCGGTGTTTTCGGCGCGATGACCGATGTACACATCGACATCCATTGCCCGCAGGCGCGCAGTAACAGCACTGTCCCGGATATCAGAGCCAGATACGTCATAGCCCTGGTTCTTCAGGACTTCGGCGATACCGCTCATCCCGGCACCACCGATCCCGACAAAATGGATGCGGCGGATCCGGCGCATTTCCGGCACCTGATAGACCAGTGGCGGATTGGTTGCATCAGCCATTGGCGGCCTCCAGACAGTAATTCACGACTCTCTCCGTTGCATCAGGGCGGGCCAGCGAGCGGGCGGCCTTCGCCATGGTCAGAATTCGTTTCCGATCTGTTGCCAGATCTTTCAGGGTTTCCGCCAGCACCTCCGGGTTCAGCTTTGGCTGAGGAACCAGAATGGCCGCCCCGGCTTTCACCATGTGCTGGCCGTTACGGGTCTGGTGGTCATCGACTGCGTGGGGGAATGGCACCAGCACCGCGCCAATTCCCGCCGCACAGAGCTCAGACACCGTCAGCGCACCGGCACGGCAGATCACCAGATCAGCCCAGCCGTAGGCCTCTGCCATATCGCGGATAAAGGGCTCAATGCTGGCACTGACTCCGGCTTCGTCGTAGGCCGCCCTGGCCACCTCAAGATTCTTCTCACCGCACTGATGCCGAACATCCGGGCGATCAGCCTCCGCCATCAGCGCCAGGGCCCGGGGCAGTTGCTGATTGAACACCTGGGCTCCCAGGCTTCCACCAACAACCAACACCCGTAGCCTGCCACTTCGGCCCGCCAATCGTTGTTCGGGGGCGTCCATCGACGCCACTTCGCCCCGCACCGGATTGCCAGTACAGCGGGTAACCGTCTGGTCGCCGAAACTGTCAGGAAACGCCTCAAGCACCGTTTCGGCAAAACGTGTGAGCCAACGGTTAGTCATTCCAGCGATGGCGTTCTGTTCATGAATGACCAGCGGCTTGCGCATCAGCCAGGCGGCAATACCACCCGGCCCCGTGACAAATCCGCCCATGCCTACCACGCAGTCGGGGCGGATTCGGCGCAAATGGGTGTAGGCTTCGCCCAGGGCGCGCATCAACCGGAACGGTGCCAGCAGCAGCGCCAGCTTGCCTTTACCGCGCAGGCCGGAGATGTGAATGAGCGACAGCGGAATATCGGTGTCTCCAATCAGACGTTCTTCCATGCCGCCGCTGGCGCCGAGCCAGTGCACCTCGTGCCCCCGTTGCTGCAACGCGCGGGCTGTGGCCAACGCAGGAAACACATGGCCGCCGGTGCCACCAGCCATCATCAGGAAGCGACGGCGAGGTGAATCAGTCATACACTGCTCCTCCTTTGCGCCCGCTGCTCTTTATTTCCGATGCCACCCTGGCCCGATCCTGCCGCTCCAGTTCTACCCGGGCGATAACCGCGATACCAATGCAGGTAACCATCAGGCTGGAGCCGCCATAACTGACCAGCGGCAAGGTCAAGCCTTTGGTTGGCAGGAGCCCAGTACTCACCGCCATGTTGATGCCCGCCTGCAATCCGATCAGCAGCGTGATGCCGTAGCTGAAACAGGCGCCGAACGCCATGCCGGCTTTCTCCGCACGCCGGGCAATCACCAGGCCACTGACCACCAGCGCCGCAAACAGGCCGAGCACCACCAGCGCTCCAAGCAAACCGAATTCCTCGGCAATGATCGCGTAGATAAAGTCCGTATGGGCCTCAGGCAGGAAGAACAGTTTCTGTACCGAGTTGCCCAGTCCAACACCCACCCACTCGCCTCGACCAAAGGCAATCAGTGACTGAGTGAGCTGATAACCGCTGTCGAACTGGTCTTTCCAGGGGTCGAGATAGCTGACCACCCGCTTCAGTCGATACGGTTGGGTCACCACCAGAACCGTACCCAGTGCCGCCAGTACGCCAATCAATGGCATAAAACGGCTTAGCCTTACGCCGCTGAGAAAAATCATGCCCGCAGCCGCCGTCACCAGAACAACCGTTGCGCCGAAGTCCGGCTGGATGACCAGCAACACCGACGCCACACCCAGAACCCCGAGCGGTTTCAGAAAACCTGGCCAGGTATGAAGCAGCTCTTCCCGCCGACGAACCACGTAACCCGCCAGGTAGGCGATGAGGCAGAGTTTGGCGACTTCAGACACCTGCACATTGAACAGCCCCATGGGAATCCATCGGGTAGAACCATTGACGGTGCGGCCGAGAGGAGTAAGCACCAACACCAACACCAGAAGTCCAATGCCCAGCAACAACCAGCCACTGCGTTCCCACCAGGATACCGGCACGTTAACAGCTACAAGGGCAGTGGCGCAGCCAAGCCCTGCGAACAGAATCTGGCGAATAACGTAGTGGTAACTGTTGCCCAACGTGGCCGCTGCCATGTCCATCGACGCAGATGAAATCATCACCACACCGGTCACCAGCAAGGCCACGGAGGTAATAATCAGCACCGGCAGCGGCTGCAACTCACCCGCCACACCCTGATAATGAGGAACGCTGACGCCTGCCTGCATCACAGCCCCTCCACCAAAGCGCGGAACTGTTCGCCGCGATCGTTGTAATCCCGGAACATGTCAAAGCTGGCACAGGCTGGAGACAACAGCACCCGATCGCCCGGCTCCGCCGCCTGGCGGGCAAGGCTGACCGCCTCTTGCAGTGACGTTGCGCGATACTGCGGCACTGACACGCCTACCGCCTCGGATATCTTGCCGGCATCGCGTCCAATCAGCACCAAGGCCCGACAGCATGCGGCCACCGGCTCTGCGAGCGGCTGAAAATCCGCGCCTTTGCCATCTCCGCCTGCAATCAGGATCACCTTGCCTGAATCCGGCACCAGGCTTTCAATGGCGGCTACCGTGGCACCAACATTGGTACCTTTGGAATCATTGATGTAATCCACCCCATTCAGGTTGCGGACGAATTCACAGCGATGGGGCAGCCCCCGGAAGCTGCGGGCCACCTCCAGCATCGGCTCCATGGCCAGGCCAGCCGCGTGCCCCAGCGCCAGGGCGGCCATCACGTTGCTGATGTTATGCCTGCCCATCAACTGGAGTTCACTGGCCAGCAAAAGGTTATCCAGGCCCCAGGTAATCCAGGTGCCCTGGTCATCATCCCGGGTACTGAAGGTCTCCGGATTCACCCGGTTAAAGCCAAAACACAGAAACCTCAGGGTATCCCGAGCCATGGGCGTGCTCAGGGCATCGTCGAGGTTCACGATGGCATTTTTGCAGCCACGGTAGATCCGTTGTTTGGCCTGGAAATACGCCATCTTGTCCGGGTACCGGTCCATGTGATCATCGCTGACATTCAGGACAGTGGCCGCCAGAGCCCCGAGTTCTTCGGTGGTCTCCAGCTGAAAACTCGACAGCTCCAGCACATAGAGATCCGCACCCTGGTCCAGCAAATCCAGCGCGGGCGTACCGATATTACCGCCCACCTGCACATTGCGGCCCGCAGCTCGTGCCATTTCCCCTACCAGGGTTGTTACCGTGGTTTTGCCGTTAGAGCCGGTGATGGCAATAATCGGCGCGTCGGCCGCATCGGCGAATAAATCGATGTCGCCGCGAATCCGGGCGCCCCTGGCCGCCGCACCGGCAATCGCCGGCTCTGCAATACTGATTCCCGGGCTGACTATCAGCTCATTGAAACCGGCAAACAGCTCCTCATCAAACTCGCCCAGGTAAATCGGGACGTCTGGCCAACCGGCCTTCAGCTCATCCAGGCCTGGTGGCTGAAGGCGACTATCAGCCACAGCAATCTCACGCCCCTGCCCGGACAGGTAACGCACGCAGGAAAGCCCGGTCTTACCGAGCCCTACGATTAACGTGCGACGATCCGAAACAATGACACTCATAGCCGTAGCAATTTCCTATCGGATTTTCAGACTGGCCAGGCCAATCAGAACGAGAACAACAGTAATAACCCAGAACCGGACAATGACTCGTGGCTCGGGCCAGCCTTTCAATTCAAAATGATGGTGCAGCGGCGCCATCCGGAAGATCCGCCGACCCGTGAGCCGGAATGAGGCCACCTGCAGAATCACAGAAATGGTTTCCATCACGAACACGCCGCCCATGATGAACAACACAATTTCCTGCCGGACGATGACAGCCACTGTGCCCAGGGCGGCTCCCAGGGCAAGGGCACCGACATCGCCCATGAATACCTGCGCCGGGTAAGTGTTGAACCACAGGAACCCGAGCCCTGCACCCACCAGGGCTCCGCAGAAAATGATCAGCTCACCGGTTCCGGGCAGATGCGGAATCAGCAGGTAATTGGCGAACTGCGCATGGCCCGAGAGGTAAGCAAAGATGGCCAGAGCCCCCGCCACCATGACGGTTGGCATGATAGCCAGACCATCCAGGCCGTCTGTCAGATTTACCGCGTTGCTGCTACCAACAATCACGAAGTAGGTCAGCAGAATGAACAACACCGGCCCGAGGGTCAGCGAGACATTTTTCAGGAACGGCAGATAAAGCGAGGTTTCCTGGGGCAGTGAAGCAGTGACATAGAGCACGATCGCGGCCGTGGCCCCGATCACCGACTGCCAGAAGTATTTCCAGCGTGCCGGCAGGCCCCGGGGATTGCGCTCCACAACCTTACGGTAGTCATCCACCCAGCCAATGGCACCGAACAGCAGGGTAACCAGCAACACCACCCAGACATAACGATTGGTCAGATCCGCCCACAACAGAGTGGAAATGGCGATGGCCAAGAGGATCAGGGCGCCGCCCATCGTCGGCGTACCGGCTTTGCTCAGGTGAGTCTGGGGGCCGTCATCACGTACGGCCTGGCCGATCTGATACTGACTCAGCTTGCGAATCATCACCGGACCGATCACCAGCGAGATCAGCAGCGCCGTAAGAATGCCCAGGATCGCCCGCAGTGTCAGGTACTGAAACACCGTCAGCGACGAAAAGTATTGCGATAGTATCTCTGTCAGCCAGAGCAGCATGGGTTCTTCACCTTTTTCTGAATTCCCTCCACCACGCGATCCATGGCGGAACTACGAGAACCTTTCACCAGGACCGTCATAGCACCACTCCGGCCCGCCACAATGGCGTCCACCGCCTGCTCATGACTCGGGAAAAACTCTGTCTCGTCACCAAATCCGGTGCCGTAGCCGTTACCTCCGGCTCCCACCACCATAACCTTCTCAATTCCACGGGCACGGGCATGTTCACCCACCTGCCGGTGCAGCTCGTTCGCCTCATCGCCCAGCTCTGCCATGGCGCCGAGCACCGCCAGCCGGGGCGCCGGGTACGACGCCAGAACGTCCAGCGCCGCTTTCATAGACGCCGGATTGGCGTTGTAACTGTCGTCAATCAGGGTCAGATCCGGGGCCGGCTTGAGCACCTGGAGACGCCCCTTCACGGCTTCTACCTGCATGAGCCCGGACTGAACCTGCTGATCTGTCGCTCCAAGTTCCCTGCAGGCCGCGAGAGCCAGCAGAGCATTGGTAATGTTGTGTTCACCGGGCAACCCCAGCACCAGATGACAGCGCCAGTTGTCTGGCCCCAACACCAGGAATTCAAACCCCTGATCAGTGGCCATGATCGCCTCCGCGCGGTAATCCGCGCCCGGGTGCCCCATCCGGGAAACCCCCAGCACCCGCCGTTGGCCCGCACGGGCATGCCATTGATCGAAGGCAGGATCGTCCCGGTTCAGCACGACGGCTCCATCTGCCGGCACGCCATCAATAATCTCGCCTTTGGCCAGAACAATATTCTGGTAACTGCCAAAACCCTCCAGGTGCGCCTGGCCTGCATTGGTCAGAATCGCAACCTGCGGTCGGGTAATTGACACCGTGTGGGCAATTTCGCCAAGACCACTGGCCCCCAGCTCAATGGCGCCGAACTGGTGATCCGGCGTCAGCCGAAACAGGGTCAGCGGAACACCAATGTGATTATTGAGATTGCCTTCAGTCACCAAGGTCGGCCCCATGCCGGCGAGAATGGCCCCGGTCATTTCACGAACCGTGGTTTTGCCACTGCTGCCGGTAATCGCCACCAGCCGGGCCGCGCTTTCGCTGCGATTGCCGCTGGCCAGATCGGCCAATGCCTGAACCGTATCGCTAACGACCAGTTGCGGAATGGCAACGTCGGTGACCTCGGTATCCACTACCGCGGCGACGGCGCCCTGTGTCAGGGCCTGGCCAAGGAATTCATGACCATCAAACCGCTCACCGCGCAGAGCAACAAACAGCTGCCCATCTCCAACCAATCGGGTATCGGTGGAGACGCCATCAAACCAGAGTTCACCCGCATCAGTGCGCGCCCCTGCCAGGGTGGCCTGAAGCCACTCGCGAGCTTCCGCCAGCGAAAAGGCGCGCATCATGCCACACCTCCATTCAGGTTCAATAGATGGCGTACCTGCTCGGCGTCGCTGAACGGCAACTTCTGGCCCCGGATCTCCTGATAGGCTTCATGACCTTTACCTGCAATCAGCACCAGATCATCCTCATTGGCCATGCCCACTGCCTCGGCAATTGCCTGAGCGCGGTCGTGAATCACCTGCCAGCGACCAGCCTGAGTGAAACCAGCAGAAATGTCGCTGACAATCCGTTCAGGCTGCTCGGTACGAGGGTTGTCGTCGGTTACGATGACGTAATCCGCCCGCTTTTCCGCTTCTTTCGCCATTTCCGGCCGCTTGCCGGGGTCCCGGTCGCCACCGCAACCGAACACACAGATCAGCCTGCCCCGGATGTGGGGCCGCAATGCTTCAAGCGCATTGGCCAGGGCATCGGGGGTGTGAGCATAGTCCACCACCACATGTTTGCCGGTTGAGCCGGTGAATCGTTCAAGACGCCCAGGGGGCGGTGACAGCTCCCTGACAATGGACACCGCCCGCTCAACGGGTACGCCAAGCGTCAGTACGGTAGCCAGGGCCGCCAGAACATTGCTGGCGTTGAAACTCCCTAACAGGGGGACAGCAAGATCAAACTCACCCCATTGCCCATCGACCCTGGCGCGGAACCCTGAGGCCGTGGGCGTAAATTCCTTCAACCAGAGTTCCGTCTGGGCTTCATGCAGACTGTAACGAACACGGTCACACTGGCCCTCAAGCTGACCGTAAAGCTGCCGGCCAAACGGATCGTCAAAATTGATCACTGAGAAGTGCAGTTCTTCCCGCAGGAACAGCCTGGCCTTGGCCTCACCATAGGCCTCCATGGAACCGTGGTAATCCAGATGATCACGCGTGAGGTTGGTGAACACCGCACCGGTCATGGTCAGGTTATCAACCCGCCCCTGATCCAGAGCGTGCGACGACACTTCCATTACGGCAGCCCGACCACCCTCATTGCGTATGCGGTTCAATACCCGGTTCACCTGGACCACATCCGGCGTGGTATGCGTGGCCGACTCGATACTGCCCGGCATGCCATAACCCAGGGTACCCAGCAGCCCGCAGGGCGTGCCGGTTTCCCGTAACAACTGGGAGATGTATTGGGTCACCGACGTCTTGCCATTGGTGCCGGTAACCCCGATCACTCTCAGATGGCGCGACGGATGCTCGAAGAAGCGATCGGCAATTCGGCCCAGACGGGCGCGCAGACCAACCACGGGCACAATCAATGCGCCGTGGCGCTCATGGCACTGCCGCTCCTGCTCGGACTCAAGCAGAATGGCCGTGGCACCGGCGCTGATGGCCTGATCCATATAGTGCTCTGCGGGCGTTCGGGCCCCGGCCAGCGCAATAAAGGCGTCACCGGACTGCACTTTCCGGCTATCCGTCTTCAGGCCGTGGATAGTGACATCGAAGACCGATGGCACCTCAATAATGCCCTGAAGCAAGGTGCTGATGGATGTGATGCACATGGCTTACCCTCTCCCCCCGGAGGTCACTTGCGAAACGCGTGTTTCACTGACTTCCAGTTCAGGCTTCACATTCAGCAGTCGCAGCGCGTCACCCATCACCCGGGCGAATACCGGCGCGGCAACTTCTCCGCCGTAATATTCTCCGGCCTGCGGCGCATCCACGGCCACAACGGTTACAATTCTGGGGTCATCAATCGGTGCCATACCGGCAAAGATGGCCTTATATTGACTGTCTTCGTACCCGTTCGCCCCCACCAGGTGAACGGTCCCGGTTTTGCCCCCGGCCGCATACAGCCCGGGCCGGGCACGCTTGCCAGTACCACGGGCAACCGCCTGTTTTAGCATGTCTCGCACGGCCCGTGTCACCTGCTCAGACAGTACACGTTGTCCCTGCGGCCTCTGCTCCTGCCTCATCAGGCTGAGAGGGTAACGAATTCCACCATTGGCAATAACCATATACGCCTGTGCCAGTTGCAAGGCGTTAACGCTCATGCCGTAGCCATAAGACAAGGTGGACTCTTCTACCGGCCGCCATTTCGGGGGGGCCGGCAAAACACCAACGGCTTCCCCTGGGAAGCCGATACCGGTTGCCTGGCCGAGGCCCAGGCGGGCATAGAGGTTTCTCAGAGTATCGCCACCCAGATCCGTTGCGATGTTGCTCACCCCGACGTTGCTGGACTTGACAATAATCTCCGTTAGATCCAGCACCCCGTAATTGCGATGATCCCGAATGGTGAAGCGACCAAATCTCCGAAAGCCCGGGGAAGTATCAATGGTGCTGTTAACCGTGTATTCCCCGGACTCCAGAGCAGCCGCTATCGTCAGCGGCTTCATGGTTGAGCCGGGCTCGAACAGATCTGTAATCGCCTTGTTGCGCAGGTTTTCTGCGGCAAGCTGTGACCGGTCATTCGGGTTGTAGGAACCTTGATTGACCATGGCCAGCACCTCACCGGTGTCGACATCCAGCATCACCAGCGTGCCACCGCGAGCCTTGTGAGCACCGACCACCGCCTTGAGCTCCCGATAGGCCAGATACTGCAGCCGGAGATCAATACTCAGTTCCAGGTCTTTCCCGGGCCGGGCATCGCGGATAAGCATCAGATCTTTGATGACGCGCCCACGGTTATCCTTGAGCACCCGCTTCTGGCCCGGCTCACCGGTCAACCATTTGTTATAGGCTAACTCGATACCTTCCTGGCCATGCTCGTCGATATCAGTAAACCCGACCACATGAGCGGTGACTTCTCCCGCGGGGTAATAACGACGATATTCCTGCCGGGCATAGATACCACCGACACCTAGAGCCAACGCTTCACGCGCCATTGAGGGCTGCACTTTGCGTCGCAGGTAGATAAATTCGCGGCCAGCATACTGGCGCAATCGCTCCCGCAGCGCGCCCTCAGACAACCCAAGAATTCGGGCAAGCGCCGCCAGTTGCGGATCTTCGGGATCGGTTTCGGAAGGATTTGCCCACACGGTCTGAACTGGCGTACTGACGGCCAAAGGCTCGCCATGACGATCCGTCACCACGCCTCGATGGGCATCGATAGATTCAACGCGGATAGTTCTGACATCTCCCTGCTTGCGCAGGAAGTCATTATCCACCACATGAAGATCCACCAACCGCCATCCAATGCCGGCCACAACCAGCAGGAAAACGCCCAGCACAGAGCCGAAGCGCCAGGCTTTCAAGCCTGCCACCAGCTTCTGCTTCCAGCTGTTTGCGTGCGTTCCCTGACCGGACACTTCAGTTACCCCGGATGGTTATTGTTGGTTTTAGTTCGCTGCCAGCGGTGACATCAAAGGCACGAGTACAATGTCCTGCCGCCCGGGCACCACCATGTTGAAGCGCTCAGCAGCGAGTTTCTCGACCCGCCCGTGAGCGCTCAAAGCACTCTGTTCCAGCAGCAACTGACTCCACTCACGCTGATAGGCATCGCGCTGCTCCTGCAGACCCGACAACGTATTGAACAGCTCGCGGTTCTCATGGGCACTGACCACCACCCCGATGGACGACAGCGTCAGTACGGCCACCAACACCAGCGTCACCAGAACCCGGCTTTCCCGTGTTGCATCAAACACCTGACGGGACAAACGAACGGCTGTCGCAACACCCTCGCGAACCCGCTGTTTGTTTATCCTGTTGGTTTTTACTGGTTGCTCAATCGCTACCGCGCCCATGGCGTCGCGCTCCCCTGCGTTTTCGATTAATTCGCTTTACGTTCAAGCACTCGCATGACCGCGCTGCGAGCCCTGACGTTTTCAGTAATTTCCTGCTCATTGGCCTTGCTGGCTTTGCCAATCAGCTGGAACCCGGATTCTTCCTGCTCCGCCGTGACCGGTATCCCCTTCGGCAGCTTTGGCCCCCGCGCCAGATCACGCATAAAGCGCTTGACCAGACGATCCTCCAGAGAGTGAAAGCTGATCACCACCAGGCGCCCACCGGGAGCCAGGCGATCAACTGCCGCGGCCAGACCGGCTTCCAGGTCCTCGAGCTCCCGGTTTATAAAAATCCGGATAGCCTGAAAAGCCCGGGTGGCAGGGTGCTTGTGCTTCTCTTTCTTCGGCACGGCCTCCGCAACCAACTCCGCCAGCTGCCGCGTGGTTTCAATCGGCTGCTCCTGACGCCGCTCCACGACAAGACGAGCGATACGGCGAGAAAACCGCTCCTCGCCGTATCGCCAGATCACATCTGCTATTTCCCGCTCATCAGCCTCGGCCAGCCACTGGGCCGCACTCGGCTCCTGCTGCGGGTTCATTCTCATATCCAATGGACCGTCCCGCATGAACGAAAAACCGCGGGAAGCATCATCCAGTTGTGGCGAAGACACCCCAAGATCCATCAACACGCCATCAACCTGTGACCAACCTTGACGTTCAAGCGCAAGATCCAGTTCGGCGAACGAGCCGTGGTACCACTGAAACCGGGAATCCCCAGATGCCAGCTCTCTGGCGACGGCAATAGCCTCCGGATCCTTATCAATGCCCAGGAGCTGACCATCCTGACCGAGCTTGCCGAGAATCAGACGACTATGACCGCCCCGGCCAAACGTGGCGTCGACAAAACGGCCATTTTCATCTGTAACCAAATAGTCGACCGCTGCATCCAGCAGTACCGAGCGATGCTGATAGCCTTCATTGGCCTGATCGTCCTGGCGTGCGGTCATAGCGAAAGCGCCTCCATTTCCGGCGGCATTTCCTCGTCGGCTGCGGAGGCATCAAGGTAAGCATTCCAGCTTTCCTCACTCCACAGCTCATACTTCTTGCCAAGCCCGACCAACATCAGCCGTTTTTCAAGATTGGCGTGATTTCTGAGGGTCTGCGGCACCAGAATCCGGCCGGACCCATCCAGCTCCATAAGGGCAGCGTTACCCAGAATGAGGCGCTGCAGGCGCTTGGCCGCCTTGTTCATGTTGGGCAGCGCCTCGATTTTCGGGCGCAGCACTTCCCATTCCGGCTCGGGGTAGAGCAACAAGCATTTCTCCTCATCGGCGTTGGCTGTCAATACAATACGGCCACCGCAAAGCTGCGCGAGCTCTTCACGCACCTTTGTCGGGATCGCCAGGCGACCCTTCGCGTCCATATTGATGGCATGACTGCCAAGAAAATTGCTCATTAACGTCTAGTCCGAGGTTTTCATTTCCACAAAATTCCACCAAAAACCACTTTTTCCCACTCCCGCACACTATAGAAACACGCAAATAACAATGCAAGCGCCGCGACAGGCACCACACACAGGAAAGTTCCTTTAACGACAAGAGGTTACAAAGCAGAAACGGAACGAAGCGTTAAAAAGACGTAAAGAAAAGGATAAAAAACAAATACCTGCAGACACCTTTAGATAGCCAACTTCAGGTTTAAGATTTTTTGGCTATAAAAGGTAACTTGTGAGAAGGATGCGGATCACATCCGAATAATCGGGAAAAGAGGCGAGCTCGCCGATAAGCCGGGTTCTGTCTTGGACAGTCATTCATCTAGGGCCTGCGTCACCACAGGCCTCAAGCAACCTACCCGAATCCAGCGCGGGCCACGCCATTGGATTCCTATTTGGTCTTGCTCCAGGTGGGGTTTACCATCGCCGTGGACTGTTGCCAGCCACGCGGTGCGCTCTTACCGCACCATTTCAACCTTACCGGCGCCCGAAAGCGCTTAGGCGGTATACTTTCTGTTGCACTTTCCGTCGGCTCACGCCGCCCAGGCGTTACCTGGCACCTTGCCCTGCGGAGCCCGGACTTTCCTCCCCCGGATCAACCGGCGGCGACTGTCTGGCGAGCTCGGCGCTGACAATACCCGCGTGCGCGCAGGCATGCAAGGCTTAATCACCCTTTAACTGCAGCGCTCGCTGATACAGTTCATTTTTTCCGATGCCGCTGACTTCCGCGACGATTTTCGCAGCCTTTTTGACCGGCATCTCTGCAACAAGCAGCTTTAACAGCTTATCGGCATCCAGATCGAGCGACGAACCGGTCACGACATCGTTACCCCGGACCATCACCACGAATTCGCCCCGACTGCCATGCGGGTCGGCCTCCAACTCCGCCAATACCTCTTTAACCGTCCCACTGTAGAAAGTTTCAAAGGTTTTGGTCAGCTCCCGACCGAGCACACACTCCCGGCCCTCGCCAAACTCATCAACCAGATCCTGCATCAGGTCCAGAATTCGATGGGGGGATTCGTAGAACACCAGAGTGGCAGTCTGTTCACGCAATTCCACGAGCGCTGAACGTCTACCCGCCCGTTTAGCCGGCAAAAAACCTGCGAAAAGAAAACGATCCGTCGGTAAACCTGCCGCCGACAATGCCGCAACCAGTGCACATGGACCGGGGATAGGGGAAACTGGAAAGCCCGCCCTTCTGGCTTCACGTACCAGGATGTACCCGGGATCGGAGATCAATGGGGTACCGGCATCGGAAATCAGTGCCACTTGCTGCCCTTCAGCAAGGGCAGAGAGGATTCTGCCGACGCGATCCCTCTCATTATGATCGTGTAGCGCCAGCAAAGGCTTGCTCAGGCCCAGGTGCTGTAACAGGCGTGAGCTGTGACGGGTGTCCTCAGCGGCGACCAGATCCGCCGCAGCGAGCACCTGCCGGACACGATCAGAAAGATCGGCCAGATTACCGATGGGCGTGGCAACAATTGAAAGCCGACCACCGACAACGCTTGCTACAGAACTGGACATAATAAACTCCACTGAAGTGAACCGCGGCGCCGCTATTTCCGGCCCATGACTGTCCCGTCATGTGAAATGCGCCGGGAGCTGGTAAACTTGCCAGCTAAAACGCGGCACCACAAGCCCAACGATTCAGAGAGTACCGAGCCCGCCATGACAAATCGCTTCCGTCACAGCCCAATTCTGGCCCTGATCACCCTCGTTCTGTTCTATCTGGGCGGCTGCGCCACCGTCAATCTCGACGAACATATGGCACAAAGCCCGGAACAGGCACTGTCACTGGCCAGCGATGAACGTGATCCGGTGGTTGGCCAACGCTATCTATTGAGGGTGGCCAGCCGATTCCAGGATCAAGGCCGCCACGAAGATGCCCGAGTCATTCTCCAGGCCCCCGTTCTGGAAAATGCTCCGGAGGACATCGCAAGACAACGCTCGCTCCTGTCCATGGCCAGTGCCAGCGAGTTACAGGACAGCCAATGGGCTGAGCAACTCGCCACAGATAGCACCCCTGAAAGCTTTCTTGCCTACCCCGCGGAGTTAATGTCCCGGGCTGCCATGCTCCAGGCCCGGACCTATGAGCTGGCCGGACAACCTTTGGACGGGGCACTGACGTTGATCCTGCTCAGCCAGACCGACTCCAGCACTTCCCCGCAGGAGGTGCACAATCGCATTTGGCAATTGCTCAAGCCCATCAATCGCTCAACCCTGCAATCCGCCTCCGACAACGCCCTCGGATTCGAGGTTCAAGGCTGGCTTGAGCTCGCTCTGCGCCTACGCACCAAAGGGGCCAGCCTGGATGATCAGGGGCGTCTGATCCGGCAATGGCAGAATAACTGGCCGGGACACCCCGCAGCACAGGTACTCCCCATGGATCTCGCCCTGCTGGCTGAACTGGCAGCAAGCCGGCCGGAGAAACTGGCATTGGCGGTTCCACTTCAAGGTGCCCTCGCCAGCGCCGGCAAAGCGATTCGCGACGGTTTCCTGGCCGCCTATTATCAGGATGAAACCACTGACCGCAGCAAAACCGATATTCGGGTCATCGACACCTCCACCGGCTCTTTTTCCGAGCTCTACGAGGAACTCTCCAATAACGACATTGATTTGATTGTTGGCCCGCTGGACAAGGAAGCACTGTCCCAGCTCGCTAACATGAACACGCTGCCGGTTCCGGCACTGGGCCTGAACTACCTTGGCCCGGATGCCCGCATTCCGGACGGCCTTTATCAGTTCGGGCTATCTGCCGAAGATGAGGCACGACAGATCGCCGACAGGCTCGATGCCGAGAACATCGAGCAGGTTCTCGTACTGATTCCCCACGGTGAATGGGGAGACCGGGTTGAAACCGCCCTGCAAACAAGGATGGACCAGCTCGGGTTGCGAGCGCTCGACGTCGAGCGCTTTTTCCCGGAAGACAACCTGCGCTCAGTGACAGCTGACCTGCTGGGCATTACCGCCTCCCGCCAGCGCGCCATTCAGGTGGAGCGAACAATTGGCCTGAATGTGGAATTTGAACCCCGCCGCCGCCAGGATGCCGAGGGCATCGTGCTGGTTGCCGCACCCACGGTTGCCCGCCAGTTCAAGCCACTGTTCGCCTTCTATTATGGCGGCGATCTGCCGGTATACTCACCTTCCATCGTGTACGAGGGTACGCCGAATCCGGGCCGGGACCGAGATATTGACCGGGTTTTCTTTACGGACATCCCCTGGGTATTGGCCGAGACGAATCCCCTGCGGGAAGAATCACGCCAGTATCTGAGTGGCACCACCGGGCAACTGGGGCGCCTTTTCGCCATGGGCGCCGACGCCTGGCAACTGAGCAAGCGCTTGCCACTTCTACGCCAGGTTGAAGATGCCGCCATTGAAGGACAAACCGGCATTCTGACCATGGATCCTGACGGCAGCATTCATCGCGAACAACGCTGGGCACAATTCCAGGGGGGAACACCCAAACTGCTTTCTCCGACCGTACCCCGGGAAGGTGAACCCGCCCCGACTGCAAACAACTGATAACCGATGGCCAGGGAAGGCTCCAGAAAACTCGGACAGCATTACGAAGGTGTCGCCGCGCGGTATCTGGAAAGCAGAGGCATCCGGATTATTGAGCGGAACGTGCACAATCGTGGCGGCGAGATCGACCTTATTGGAATGGATGCCGAAGCACTGGTGTTCTTTGAAGTTCGCTTCCGCGCTGATGGTGCGCTGGTGGACCCGATAAGCTCGGTGTCCGCGGTGAAGCAGCAACGCTTGGTGCGTGCAGCCTCATTCTACCTGCACCGCCACGGACTCTGGGACCGGGTCAGCCGGATCGATGTTATCGGCATCACACCAGGCCAGTCCAGCAAGTACCGTATACAATGGATCAAAAACGCAATTCAGGCAGACTGACCAGAAACCATGACCGACACCGAACAGAGAATCAACCAGTGGTTCGCCAGCCATATGGAGCACACAGCGCAGGCGGCAAGCACCGCTGGTCCCGCCATTGAGCAGGTAGCGCAGGCATTTGTTGACGCCCTGCTCCAGGATGGCAAGATCATTACCTGCGCCAATGGCAACGCCAATGTACTGGCCCAGTATTTCTGCACGGCATTGTTGTCCCGCTTTGACCAGGACCGCCCGGCCCTACCGGCAATCAACCTTGGGGCAGACGCCACCACCTATTCCGCTATCTGCCGTGACAATCGATTCAACGACACCTTCTCTCGTCAGGTCAGAGCCATAGGCAAACCCGGCGACCTTCTGTTTGTGATCGTGGATGATGGCCACAAGGCAAACCTGATCCAGGCCATCCAGGCGGCCCACGACCGGGAAATGAGGATTGTGGTGCTGAGCGCCAGGGAAAAATCCGACATCACCTCCCTGATGCACCCTGAAGACCATGAAATCGCACTTAACGATTTGCCGCCAAGCGAGGCCACGCCCTTGCTGCTGGTCATCATCAACGCCTTCTGCGACCTGATTGACCACAAGCTTTTCGGAGGCTAATAAAAAAGCCGGCATCGCCGGCTTTTTTATTACTTGACCACTTTCAGGGTTGGCCTGCCATTCGGGCGGTCTTCCGCTCGCCGTGACGACTTGGGCTCACCTCCACCCTCCGGATCGGGAGAGCCTGGCTCACTGCCAAACACCATGCCCTCGCCGTTCTCCTTGGCATAGATGGCCATAACCGCTTGCAACGGTATGAAAACCTGCATCGGCACACCACCGAAACGAGCACTGAATTCCAGCGCACCATTGCCAATCACCAGCCCGCGCACGGCGCCGGGGCTGATATTGAGCACAATCTGGCCGTTGGCAACGTGCTCGGTAGGCACCTGAACACCCTGAATGCCGGCATCCACCACGATATACGGGGTACAGTCGTTATCGAGGATCCATTCGTTCAACGCACGGACCAGATAGGGACGACTGGATGTCATGGCGATAGTCATGTCAGACACTGCTTAACTCCTGCCCTGAAATACGGGCGCTGACAATCAGCTGCGAATATCTTCTTCCAGATCTGAAAGGCTTGCCTTGAAGCCTTCTCTGGCAAAGATGCTCTCCATGTACTTCTGCAAAGGCTTGGCCTGCTTTTCATTCAGCTCAATACCCAGAGCCGGCAAACGCCACAGGATCGGCGCAATACAACAGTCCACGATGGTGAACTCTTCCGACAGGAAGAACGGCATTTCGGCAAACAAAGGTGCCGTGGCCAGAAGGCTTTCCTTGAGTTCCTTGCGAGCGGCATCGCTGGCCTTGGCCCCCGGCTGCGCCAGGATCTGATCAACCAGTCCGCACCAGTCTTTCTGGATGCGGTGAATCATCAGGCGGCTGTTAGCCCGGGCAACGGGGTAAACCGGCAGCAGCGGCGGATGAGGAAAACGCTCATCCAGATACTCCATCATGATGTTGGGCTCGTACAGAACCAGGTCCCGATCTACCAGGGTTGGCAGGGCGTTGTACGGATTCATATCCGCCAGTTCCGCCGGCGGGTTGTCCGGATCCACATCCACGATATCAACAGTGACACCTTTCTCAGCCAGGACAATACGCACCCGGTGACTGTAGTGGCTTGCGGGATCCGAGAAAAAAGTCATTGATGACCGCTTGGTCACAACGCCCATATAGCTACCTCACGATTCTAAAAATCGAAACAATGCAAAACGCAAAAATCCAGCGAGCCTTAAAGACTCGCTGGAATCAAGGACACGGGATTATACCCTAAATCTTAGTGTACGTCTTTCCAGTACTCGCGGTTGAGCAGGTACGCGAAGACAAAGAAGATCGCCACAAAGATCAGCACGAAGATACCGAGACGCTCGCGCTCCACCTTGACCGGGTCGCCCATGTAGGACATGAAGTTGGTCAGATCCCACATGGCCCGATCAAACTCCGCACCGGACATCGAGCCTTCCGTTGCGTAATCCGGGCAAGCGTCTGCGTTATTGACGTTACCACTCAACGGCTCAACAGACGCCCCGACACCAATGTTCGGCTTCACGGCGCACAGACCCTGCATCTCGACCAGAATGTGAGGCATACCAACGTTATCGAACACCACGTTGTTTACGCCCAGTGGCCGGGAATCGTCCTTGTAGAAGCCCCGCAGGTATGAATATACCCAGGACTCACCACGCAGACGGGTTTCCAGCGTAAGATCGGGTGGCGGCGCACCGAACCAGCCGGCCGCCATATCCTTGTTCATGGAGTTCTTCATGAGCTCACCGATCTTGGCACCAGTAAAGATCAGGTTTTCCTCGTAAAGCTCGACAGGGATCTCCAGATCATCCGAAACACGCTTGTAGCGAGCATACTCCATGGAGTGACACCCCATGCAGTAGTTGGTAAACAAGGCAGCACCGCGCTGCAGCGACGCCTTGTCCGTATGATCCGGCTCCATATGATCAAGAGGAACCGCGGCACCAGCCGCCAGGCCAAGCGCTGGCAGGAGTGCGATGAAAAGACCAACAATCAGCTTTTTCATTATCCTGTCACCCTCTCTGGAACTGGCTTGGTGTTCTCCATGCGCGTGTAGAACGGCATCAGAATGAAGTAGAGGAAGTACAACACTGTCAGAATCTGAGCGACAGTCGTGCGACCTTCTGTTGCGGGAACCAGTCCAAGGTAGCCAAGGATTACGAAGCTCACCGCAAAGATTGCCAGGGCAATCTTGCTCAACCAGCCCTTGTAGCGGATTGAGCGGACAGGACTTCTGTCAAGCCACGGCAACACGAACAGAATCGCAATCGCACCACCCATGACCACAACACCCCAGAACTTCGCCGGCAGCCCCATAAAGTCTACCGTCACCGCCCGCAACATCGCGTAAAACGGCGTGAAGTACCAGACAGGCGCAATGTGCGCTGGTGTCTTCAGGGCGTTGGCCGGTTCAAAGTTCGGCTTTTCCAGGAACAGACCGCCCATCTCCGGGAAGAAGAAGACAACGATGAAGAAGATGAAGAAAAACACACCCACGCCCAGCAGATCGTGAACGGTGTAATACGGGTGGAACGGAATACCGTCTTTCGGAATACCGTTTTCATCCTTGTTCTTCTTGATGTCGATGCCGTCGGGGTTGTTAGAACCCACTTCGTGCAGCGCCAGGATGTGAAGAACAACCAGACCCAGCAGAACGATTGGCAGAGCAACCACGTGCAGGGCAAAGAAACGGTTCAGCGTGATACCGGAGATCAGATAGTCACCGCGAATCCACAGAGACAGATCTTCACCGATGACCGGAATCGCACCAAACAGGTTAACGATTACCTGGGCACCCCAGTATGACATCTGGCCCCAGGGCAGCAGGTAGCCCATGAAGGCTTCTGCCATCAGCACCAGGTAGATCAGCATACCGAAAATCCAGATCAATTCCCGCGGCTTCTGGTAGGAACCGTACATGAGACCACGGAACATGTGCAGATACACCACAACGAAGAACGCAGATGCGCCGGTCGAGTGCAGGTATCGCAGCAGCCAACCCCACTCCACATCACGCATGATGTATTCCACCGAGGCAAACGCCCCCTCGGCAGACGGGTTGTAGCTCATAGTCAGCCAGATACCGGTCACTAGCTGGTTGACCAGCACCAGCATTGCCAGTGAACCGAAGAAATACCAGACGTTAAAGTTCTTCGGCGCGTAATACTTGGCCAGGTGCTTGTTCCAGGCCTCAACGATTGGCAGACGCTCGTCTACCCAGTTAATCAGCTTTTGCATCACGCGGCCTCCGGATCAAGACCAATGGTCATGGTCACATCATCGTCAAACCGGTACGGCGGAACCTCAAGGTTCAGCGGCGCGGGTTGAGCCTCATAAACCCGACCGGCCATGTCATAGCGGGAACCGTGACACGGGCAGAACAACCCACCAAGCCAGTTTTCACCCAGATCAGCCGGCGCAACCTCTGGCCGGTAGGAGGGCACGCAGCCCAGATGGGTACAGAGCCCCACATAGACACCGAACTCTGGCTTGATCGCGCGCAAGGGCCCCTGGATATACGAAGGCTGCTGAGGCGCCTCCGACATCGGGTCCTTCACTGCGTCATTGAGCTTCTCGATATTCGCCAGCATTTCTTCCGTTCTGCGGATAATCCAAACAGGCTTACCTCGCCACTCAACGGTGATTTGCTGACCCGGTTCGATTTTGCTGATATTGACGGTTACCGGTGCACCGGCCGCTTCCGCTTTCGCACTGGGGTTCCAGGACGCTACGAAAGGAACGGCTGCACCGACGACGCCGACACCACCTACCACGGACGTAGCACCGATCAGAAACCGGCGCCGGCCTTGGCTCACGTCGCCATTACTCATTATGGTTTTCTCCCATCAGGCGAGGCACAGACGCGGAAAAACCGGCACTGCGCTTCGAAAAGGACTTCACAACCCAAAAATATAAGCGCTGAAATGGTAATGAAATTACCCCCCGCTTACAAGCCGGAAAGGTCGGCAGGCGAGCCTATCCCTGCGCCAGATCAAAAATATTTCCGGAGTACAGATATAAAAAAACCCGGCCACAAGACCGGGTTTTTCCAAATCGACTGAACGTCGATTAACGCTTGGAGTACTGCGGACGCTTACGCGCTTTGCGCAGACCCACTTTCTTACGCTCAACCTTACGGGCATCACGGGTTACGTAACCCGCTTTGCGCAGTGCCGGACGCAGAGTTTCGTCGTAGTCCATCAGAGCGCGAGTCAGGCCGTGGCGAATGGCGCCAGCCTGGCCACTGATGCCGCCACCCTTTACGGTAATGGCGATATCGAAACGATCTTCGGATTCGGCAACCACCAGCGGCTGACGAACAATCATGCGCAGGGTTTCACGACCGAAGAAATCTTCGATAGTGCGACCGTTGATGGAGATGTTACCGCTACCCGGCTTGATAAAGACGCGAGCCGTGGATGATTTGCGGCGACCAGTACCGTAATTTTGTGCTACAGACATATTCGCCTTCCGTTAGATGTCGAGTTCTTTGGGCTGCTGGGCGGCATGAGCATGCTCAGCGCCTGCGTACACTTTCAGCTTCTTGAACATGGCGCGGCCAAGCGGGCCCTTCGGAAGCATGCCTTTTACGGCCTTCTGAATGACTTGCTCGGGAGCCTTGTCAACCAGCTTCTCGAAATTGATGGATTTGATTCCACCCGGAAAGCCGGTATGGCTGTAATACATTTTAGCCGATGCCTTTTTGCCGGTAACCTTCACCTGGCTGGCATTGATAACAATGATGTAGTCACCAGTGTCCACGTGAGGGGTATACTCAGGCTTATGCTTGCCCCGCAGACGAAGGGCGATTTCGGTTGACAGACGACCCAGCGTCTTGCCGGCTGCGTCTACAACGTACCAGTCACGTTTTACTGTTTCTGGTTTCGCACTCAGAGTCTTCATTGATTCCGCCTTGAACGCTATATAAGAAACGTTAAAAACCACCACCGGTACATGCAAGGCATCCGGAGGAGGTTCATACCTGTATGTTGCGCTGCCATCATTCGGGGCTGAGATAATGACATCGCCTTGAAAAGCCAGGGCGCGAAGTATACTCGAACCCCTGGTGAATGCCAACCCCGACCTATGCTGTTTCGTTAATCCCCTATGGGCGTGGAACCAGAGTTAGCGGATCTTTCCGGTAGAGCTTCGCGGTATTGGCCAACAGTATTTCAGCCAGCGACTCCCGGGGCTCACTCCGCAGTTCCGCCAGGGCCTCGAAAATCTCCGGCAAGTGGACAGGTGAGTTCTGCCCTTTCGCCACTCCGGCCGGCGCCATATCCGGCGCATCGGTTTCCAGGACCAGCGCATCCGCCGGTAACCGGGCAATGGTATCCCGGGTTTTCCGGGCCCGATCGTGGGTAATCACGCCGCCCACGCCAATGTAACAACCCAGATCAACCAGCTTTTGCGCCTGCTGATAACTGCCCGAGAAGCCGTGAAGCAATGCCCGCCCGTTCCATCCGGCGCGTTTCAGACTACTGTGCACCAGATCATGGCTCTTGACGGAGTGAATCACCAGCGCCAGACCGAGCCGCTGGGCAATATCAATCTGGGCCTCGAACCAGGGTTCCTGCTCAGACAGATCGCCTTTGAGGGCGTCCAGACCACACTCTCCAAGGCCAACACTGGCTTGGGGCGCGGAAGACAGCAACCTTTCAAGCTCGGCGAGATCGCCAGCGCCGTGCTCCTGAATAAACCAGGGGTGAATACCCAGACAGTACCAGAGACCCTTCTCTGCATCTGCCATGCTCGCCACACGCTGCCAGTCCTGCCGCCGGACCCCCGGAATCACGATCGCGCGAACTCCAAGGCTGGCCGCCTGTGCCAACACCGCCTCCCGATGCCCGTCAAAAAACGGGAAATCAAAATGGCAATGAGCATCTACCAACTGCATGGCGGCCTCCTCCCGGAGCCGAATCAGTGCTCCCGGGTCTTGTGGAACTGGATATCCGGATAACGCTCCTGAGCAAGATTCAGGTTCACCATGGTCGGCGCGATGTACGCAAGGCGATCTGCGCCATCCAGTGCGACGTTGTCCTGATTCTTACGCTGGAATTCGTCCAGTTTACGCTCATCGGAACAGGTTACCCAACGGGCAGTTGCCACGTTGATGGGCTCGTAAACCGCTTCCACCTTGTATTCACTTTTCAGGCGGGCGACAACTACATCAAACTGCAGCACACCCACCGCCCCGACGATCAGATCGTTGTTCTTCAGCGGACGGAAGACCTGAACTGCACCCTCCTCGGAAAGCTGGATCAGGCCCTTCTGTAATTGCTTGGCTTTCAGCGGATCTTTCAATCGAATGCGCCGGAACAGCTCTGGGGCGAAGTTCGGGATACCGGTAAACTTCATGTCCTCGCCCGCGGTAAAGGTATCACCCAACTGAATGGTGCCGTGGTTATGCAGGCCAATGATGTCACCGGCAAACGCTTCTTCCGCATGTTCACGGTCACCAGCCATGAAGGTGAGCGCATCAGAGAACCGAACATCTTTACCGATACGGACGTGCCGAGCTTTCATGCCTTGATTGTAACTACCTGACACGATCCTCAGGAAAGCGATACGGTCCCGGTGCTGTGGATCCATGTTTGCCTGAATCTTGAAGACAAAGCCGGAAAAGCCATCCTCGGTCGGGGTCACCTGGCGCACATCCGTGGCCCGGGGCTGAGGGGCCGGCGCCCAATCCACCAGACCATCAAGCATGTGATCAACACCGAAGTTGCCAAGCGCTGTTCCGAAAAACACCGGGGTCAGCTCACCAGCCAGGAAAGCCTCCTGGTCAAATTCATGGGAAGCCCCTTTGACCAGCTCAATCTCATCACGAAGGTCGGAAGCGTAATTGCCGATGGCCTCATCCAGCTCCGGGTTGTCCAGACCTTTGACAACACGTTTTTCCTGAATGGTATGCCCCTGGCCTGACTGATAAAGAATCACTTCGTCCCGCAGCAGGTGATAAACCCCCTTGAACCCCTTGCCCATACCAATGGGCCAGGTAATCGGCGCACAGGCAATCTTCAGTACGTCTTCCACTTCGTCCATCAACTCGATGGGGTCCCTGGTATCCCGGTCCAGCTTGTTCATAAAGGTAAGGATCGGGGTGTCACGCAGGCGGGTCACCTCCATCAGCTTGATGGTGCGCTCCTCAACCCCTTTGGCACTGTCAATCACCATCAGACAGGAGTCGACGGCGGTCAGTGTCCGATAGGTATCCTCGGAGAAATCTTCGTGCCCCGGTGTATCCAGCAGGTTGACCAGCTTTCCACCATAGGGAAATTGCATCACCGACGTGGTGACGGAAATACCCCGTTCTTTTTCCATCTCCATCCAGTCAGACTTGGCGTGCTGTCCGGATTTTTTGCCCTTGACGGTTCCCGCCTTCTGCAGGGCCTGGCCGAACAACAGCACCTTCTCTGTGATGGTGGTCTTACCGGCATCCGGGTGCGAGATGATCGCAAAGGTGCGGCGCTTGGCCACTTCCTGGGAAAGGTTAGGCATAAACTCTGGTGACCTGAATCGAGATGGATGAAAGCCGAGCATTATACGGCCTATACCGTCCTCAGGTGAACCGCAGCGCCATGACCAGGGCATCTTCCCGTGCAGCGCCATCGGGATAATAGCCGGCCCTTCTGCCGATTTCAGAGAAACCCTCGCTCAGATAGAGCTGGGTGGCGGCATCATTGCTAACCCGCACTTCCAGAATCAGTTGTTCCATACCATCCGACACCGCGACAGCGATCAGATGCCGTAGCAGCCAGCGCCCGACACCCTGACCACGCACACGGGGACTGACGCAGATATTCAGCAGATGGGCTTCGTCGACCATATAGGCCACAACCGCATAGCCAATCAGCTCATCGCCACGCTCAGCGGCCCAGAGCCTGTAATTCGGCTTAAAACAGTCAAGAAAAGTCGATTTCGGCCACGGATGGGAGTGTCCCTGACACTCCAGCTCCATGACCGCCGCCAGGTCTGCCTCGACCAGAGGGCGTACCCGGACATCCTGGTTGTGCACGTCGAAAAAAGGCTGTGATGCTTTCATCGGCCAGGTACGAGAACCCGAATCGATTGCCAGAGCAGCCGCTTCTGGGAGGGGTCTGATGCCAGTGATGCGAGCGTGCCGGAAAACGCAATCTCCGGCACCCGCCCCAGGCCACGCTCGATCAACCGTGCCTGAGTTTCGTCGCCAAGCCCCAGCGTTATTAGCGTTTCTGTCGGGGCGTCGCCAGCAAAAGCAGAGGCTATGACTGAGACAAGATCGCTTTCACTGTTGAGCGTCACTTTCAGGTTATTGAACAAGGGCCAGCGCACTACACTGCATTGAGACACCCCGGTCTCTCCAATGCTTCGCAATATGTTACGAGCCAGATTTTCCTGCAAGGCAAAACTGGCGTCCTCGGCAATATGGCACAAGAGCATGAACCGGGAGCCTTTCCAGGCAGTCAGACACACCCGGTGCACTGGCTCCCGCTGCTGCACTTCTACTGGCTCCGAGGCCGGCAGGGAAGCCTCTGGCTCCATGTCTGGAGTTTCAGACCGAGGCTCGGTGGCCGGTGGAGCTTTCACTGGGTCCGCGGCCTGTTGCCCAGCGCTGTCCGCCTTCTGCACGGATTCAGGCTTGTTGCCCATCAGGCTCTGGAGCTGAGCAATGCGCTGCCGCCCCTGGTCCCCTGACAGCGGCTCAGATTTGCGCCCAATCTGAGGCACCTCCGACGCGGGCTGGAATTGCGGCTCGTCATCCACTCCGAAATCAAAGTCGGGGCTTGGCGCCGCGCCAGGCAAACTCTCGCGGGCATACCACATCCGAATGCCTGCCGCCGCCAGATAGAACTGCCGCTCCGCCTCATTCCCTATCACGAATCCCTCCATGGCAATCCTTCGGGCGCTTTAAACATCAGCCACCTGGGGATGTTGGCGAATACCGCCACTGGAAATCAGGTTCAGAGCCTCAATGTAGGCCTTCGCCGACGCAATAATGATGTCGGTATCTGATCCAACGCCGTTCACAATACGGCCGCCCCGCTCAAGACGAACGGTGACTTCCCCCTGAGCATCAGTGCCGCTGGTAATATTGTTGACCGAATACAGCTGCAGGTTACACCCGGAATCCACCAGAGATTCAATGGCCTTGAAAGTTGCGTCTACAGGACCGCTGCCCTCAGCCTCTACCGTGTGTTCTTTACCATCCACCGTCATGGTCAGATGCGCCTTGGGCACAACGCCGGTTTCAGAACAGACCTGCATGCAGACCAGACCGAAGCGGCCTTCTTCTTCCTTTTGCTTGGTATCGCTGGCAATCGCCTGCAGATCCTCATCAAAGATCTCATGCTTGAGGTCGGCCAGCGCCTTGAAGCGCGTGAAGGCCTCATTTAGCTCCCCTTCGGTTTCAAACTGGATACCAAGTTCCAGCAGTCTCGTACGGAAGGCATTGCGGCCGGAATGCTTACCTAAAACCAGGCTATTGGTATGCCAGCCTACGTCCTGTGCCCGCATGATCTCGTAGGTTTCACGATGCTTGAGCACGCCATCCTGATGGATGCCGGACTCATGGGCAAAGGCATTGGCACCGACGATCGCCTTGTTGGGTTGAACAGGAAACCCGGTAATGGTGGACACCAGACGTGATGCCGGGACGATATGCTGGGTATCTATGCGGGTATCAATATTGAAGAGATCCTGGCGGGTACGAACCGCCATGACAATTTCTTCCAGCGCTGCGTTACCAGCACGTTCGCCCAGACCATTGATAGTACATTCGACCTGACGGGCACCGTGGGCAACCGCAGCCAGCGAGTTGGCTACCGCAAGGCCCAGGTCGTTATGGCAATGGACTGAAAACACGGCCTTGTCGGCATTCGGGATACGGTTCAGTAACTGACGGATGGTCTCACCAAACTGTTCAGGAATGGCATAGCCCACGGTATCAGGGATGTTGATGGTACGGGCGCCGGCATCGATAGCGGCTTCAATGATGCGACAAAGAAAATCCAGCTCTGACCGCCCGGCGTCTTCACAGGAGAACTCGACGTCATCAACGTGGCTACGCGCCCGCTTGACAGCGCGCACGGCTTGCTCGACCACCTCATCTGGCTCCATCTGAAGTTTATGCTTCATATGGATGGGCGAGGTGGCAATAAAGGTATGGATACGGGAGCGTTCGGCAGGGCGGATCGCTTCAGCAGCCCTGTCGATATCCTTGTCCAAAGCACGAGCCAGACTGCAGACAGTGGATTCTTTGATGTTCTCGGCAATGGCCTTGACTGCATCAAAGTCGCCCTGGCTGGCAATGGCAAACCCCGCCTCGATAACGTCTACGCGAAGCTTCTCGAGCGCCTTGGCAATGCGGAGTTTTTCCGCCTTGTTCATGGTGGCGCCCGGGCTTTGCTCGCCATCGCGCAGAGTGGTATCGAAAATGACCAGGTGTTCGCTTGCGGCCATTGCTGGGCTCCCATAGAAACGTTGCTTTGATTTTCGGTGAAGTATATCACTTCTCCGGAACCAGAAATAAAAAACCCCCGACAGCGAAGCTGTCGGGGGTTTTTAGGCATTAGGCGCCTGACGATGACCTACATTGCTCGCGCTGGCGCGCTCGGCCCTTTGGGCCCGCCGTCGCTGCGCTCCCGCGTCCTGCGCTTGCCGTTGGCAAGCTGGTCACATGGAGCCTGGGTAGTGCACAGCAGGGCCTCGATCCAAAATAAAAAAGCCCCAGCATCAAGGATGCTGGGGCTTGTTTATTTAGGAGCCTGACGATGACCTACTCTCACATGGGCAACGCCACACTACCATCGGCGCAGGTCTGTTTCACTTCTGAGTTCGGGATGGGATCAGGTGGTTCCAGACCGCTATGGTCGTC
>VMHT01043676.1_pt1 | contig 36704 bp, 34 predicted proteins | sample 4693611 | NCBI WGS metagenome assembly VMHT01 (sample SAMN12280063, study PRJNA550983) | marine metagenome | isolation source: seawater sampled from same location over 5 years 0.02-0.2 micron viral filtrate | place: USA: collected off the coast of southern California halfway between the port... ...
CCCCTGGCTGAGCTTCCTGGACGGCGTTGGTAACGGTCTGGGCTACTCGGTACTCCTGATCTTCGTTGCCTTCTTCCGTGAATTGCTGGGCGCCGGCTCACTGTTCGGTGTCTCCCTGATGCCGGTGGTGAACGAAGGTGGCTGGTACATTCCTAACGGCTTGTTGCTGCTGCCGCCGAGTGCCTTCTTCATCATTGGTCTGGCCATCTGGGCACTGCGTACCTGGAAGCCTGAGCAAGTAGAAGAGCAGGACTTCAAGATGTCCCGTCATACCGTCAAGGAGGCCTTCTGATGGAACATTATATCAGTCTGATCGTGAAGGCCGTGTTCGTTGAGAACATGGCGCTGGCCTTCTTCCTCGGGATGTGTACCTTCCTGGCCATCTCCAAGAAGATCGAGGCCGCTGTCGGTCTGGGTATTGCGGTAGTAGTGGTGCTGACGGTTACCGTTCCGGTGAACAACCTGCTGTATAACACCATCCTGCGGGAAGGTGCCCTGGAGTGGGCCGGTCTGCCCAATGTGGACCTGAGCTTCCTGGGGCTTCTCACATACATCGGTGTTATCGCCGCGATCGTACAGATCATGGAGATGGTGCTGGATAAATACATTCCGGCCCTCTACGCGGCGCTGGGTGTGTTTCTGCCGCTGATTACGGTGAACTGCGCCATTCTGGGTGCCTCACTGTTCATGGTTGAGCGTGACTACACCTTCGGCGAAAGCCTGGTGTACGGCTTCGGTGCCGGCCTGGGCTGGGCGCTGGCCATTGTTGCGCTGGCGGGTATCCGTGAAAAACTGAAGTACAGTGATGTGCCTGACGGCCTGCGCGGACTGGGTATCACCTTTATTACGGTGGGCCTGATGTCCCTGGGCTTCATGTCCTTCTCTGGTATTTCACTGTAATTCACCCGGTGAAACGGTTTAACGAAAAGGCGAGACCATGAATACAGAAATTATTCTCGGCGTGGTCATGTTCACCGTGATCGTTCTGGCGCTGGTTGCGATCATCCTCGCGGCCCGCTCCAAACTGGTAAGCACCGGTGATGTGACTATCGAAATCAACGACGACCCGGAACATACCCTGAAAACCAGTGCCGGCGGCAAGCTGCTGGGCACCCTGGCCAACAGCGGTATTTTCCTGTCCTCTGCCTGTGGCGGTGGCGGTACCTGCGCCCAGTGCAAGTGCAAGGTTCTGGAAGGCGGCGGTGCCATGGTGCCCACCGAAAAGACCCACTTCACGCCCCGTGAAGAGAAGGAAGGCTGGCGCCTGTCCTGCCAGGTTCCTGTAAAACAGGATATGAAGATCGAAGTGCCGGAAGAGTTCTTCGGGGTCAAGAAGTGGGAATGCGAGGTTATCTCCAACCACAACGTGGCCACCTTCATCAAGGAACTGGTACTGAAGCTGCCGGAAGGCGAGGAAGTGGACTTCCGCGCCGGTGGTTATGTGCAGCTTGAGTGTCCTCCCTACGAAATTCCGTTCAAGGATTTCGACATCGAGGAAGAGTTCCGGGAAGATTGGGACAAGCACGACCTTTGGCGCTTTACTGCCGTCAACAAGGAAGAAACCGTGCGCGCCTACTCCATGGCCAACTATCCGGAAGAGAAGGGTGTTCTCAAGTTCAACATCCGTATCGCCACTCCGCCTCCGGGAACCGATCACCCGCCGGGCATCATGTCCAGCTATGTGTTCAACATGAAGCCGGGTGACAAGGTGACCGTGATGGGACCGTTCGGCGAGTTCTTCGCCAAGGAGACCGATGCGGAAATGGTCTTCATCGGTGGTGGTGCCGGTATGGCCCCCATGCGTTCCCATATCTTCGACCAGCTCAAGCGCCTGAACTCCAAGCGCAAGATCAGCTTCTGGTATGGTGCCCGGAGCGTCCGCGAGATGTTCTACGTGGAAGACTTCGATGGACTGGCCGAAGAGAACGACAACTTCGAATGGCACGTGGCCCTCTCGGACCCACTGCCGGACGATAACTGGGAAGGCCCGACCGGCTTCATCCACAACGTGCTGTACGATCAGTACCTGAAGGACCATCCGGCTCCGGAAGACTGTGAGTACTACATGTGTGGGCCCCCCATCATGAACGCGTCTGTCATCAAGATGCTGAAAGATCTTGGTGTGGAAGACGAAAACATCATGCTGGATGACTTCGGGGGTTAAGTCGCTCTGATGACAATCCGCATGATCAGACCCGTCAGGGTGGTTATGGCCAGCGCCGTTATGGTGCTGGCCCTGGCTGCTCTGGCGGGTTGCTCGTTTCAGGACCGGGAAAAAGTATGGGAAATCGCCGGGCCGGTGTTCGGCACCGCATACCATATTAAGGTCGTATTGCCAGAGGACCCGCAACGCCTTGAGAATCTGGCAGAAGGTATAGAAGAAACGCTGGAAAAGGTGGATGCGTCCATGTCCACCTGGCGGGATGATTCCGAACTGTCCCGGTTCAATCGTCTGGAAGACCAGAGCGAGTGGGTAGGGATTTCGGAGGAACTTCGTCGGGTATTGTCCCGGTCCACGGAAATATCCCGTATGACGGACGGTGCCTTCGATATCACCGTTGGCCCGCTGGTGAACCTGTGGGGCTTCGGGCCGGACGGGCGACCAGAGGAAGTGCCTTCCGCAGAGGCCTTACAGCAGGTCAAAGACCGTACGGGCTACCAGCACCTGAAATTGCGCGATAATCCACCGGCAGTTAGCGCCGAACCGGCCCAGTACCTGGATTTGTCTGCCATTGCCAAGGGGTTTGGCGTGGACCAGGTGGCGAAATATCTGGAAAGTGAGGGCGTTTCTGCCTATCTGGTGGAAATCGGTGGCGAAATTCGCGTAAATGGCCAAAAGCCGGATGGCACTGCCTGGCGGCTGGCGGTAGAAGAGCCGAGCGGTGAAGGGCGGCAGGTAAACCGCATCGTGGCACTGCAGCAGGCAGCGATGGCCACTTCCGGGGACTATCGTAACTATTACGAATCACAAGGGCAGCGTTATTCCCATACAATAGACCCTGTAACCGGAAAACCGATCAGTCATTCACTGGCATCGGTGACAGTAATTACAGAGAATTGTATGACCGCCGATGCTCTGGCGACCGCCTTTAACGTGATGGGTTTTGAGCGGGCAAACGCCCTGGCTGTGGAACAGAACCTGGCGGCTTATTTTATTGTGAGACGGGGAGATGGCTTTGAGACCCATGCAACGCCGGCGTTCCTGTCCTATCTTGTTGATTAGAGGAGGGCAATTATGGGTACCTTTCTGTTAGCCCTGTTTGTGGTGGTACTGCTGGTAGCCGCCATGTCGGTGGGTGTTATTTTCGGACGTAAGCCGATCAGTGGCACCTGCGGTGGACTGAATGCAGCCGGTGTCGGTGGTCCCTGTGATATCTGCGGCGGCGACACCAGTAAATGTGAAGAAGAAAACGAGCGCGCTGCCAACGAAGGCACCGGCGCACAGGCACTGGCCTACGATGCCAGCAAACCGGAGAGTCGTCACTGAATCCCGGTAGCCAGCCAGAATAAGAAATCCAAATTTACGACGCAGATAAGGAGTCACTGCACTCATGGCAGAACATCATTACGACGTCGTCGTTATCGGCGCGGGACCCTCTGGGGAGGGTGCCGCCATGAATGCCACCAAACACGGCAAACGGGTGGCGATTATTGAAGACAAGCCCACGGTGGGCGGTAACTGTACCCACTGGGGCACCATCCCTTCCAAGGCTCTGCGGTATTCCGTCAAGCAGATCATTACCTTCAACACCAACCAGATGTTCCGGGATATTGGCGAGCCACGCTGGTTCTCCTTCCCGCGGGTACTGCAGAATGCCCAGAAGGTGATCGACAAGCAGGTAAAGCTGCGCACCCAGTTCTATTCCCGCAACCGGGTGGACCTGATCAATGGCCGCGCCCGTTTTCTGGACAATAACCGGCTGGAGATTACCGGCAACAAGTCTGTCGAAACCCTCCATTTCAAGCAGGCCATTATTGCTACCGGTTCCCGTCCCTATCTGCCGCCGGATGTGAACTTCAATCACCACCGGATCTATAACTCCGACACCATCCTGAATCTTTCCCACACGCCGCGCACGCTGATTATCTATGGTGCCGGTGTTATCGGTTCCGAGTATGCGTCGATTTTCGCCGGACTGGGTGTGAAGGTAGATCTGATTAACCCCGGCAGCCGCCTGCTGTCGTTCCTGGACGACGAGATCTCCGACGCGCTCAGCTACCATTTCCGCAACAACGGTGTGCTGATTCGCCACAACGAGCAGTATGAATCTGTTGTGGGGGACGACCACGGGGTGGTGCTGTCCCTGCAGTCCGGCAAGAAAGTCCGTGCCGATGCATTCCTGTGGTGTAACGGCCGCAGCGGTAATACAGAATCGCTGGGGCTGGAAAACATTGGTCTTGAGCCCAATGGCCGCGGCCAGCTGGCGGTAGATGAGCATTACCACACCGAAGTGGAGAACATCTACGCAGCGGGCGATGTCATCGGCTGGCCCAGCCTGGCAAGCGCCGCCTACGACCAGGGGCGTTCCGCGTCCTCTGACATTGTTGATGACGGCTACTTCCGTTATGTAGACGACGTGCCCACCGGCATCTACACCATTCCGGAGATCAGTTCGGTTGGCAAAACCGAGCGGGAGCTGACGGATGCCAAGGTGCCGTACGAGATTGGCCAGGCCTTCTTCAAGGACCTTGCCCGGGCGCAGATCACCCGCGAGGCGGTGGGTATGCTGAAGATCCTTTTCCACCGCGAAACCCGCGAGATTCTTGGCATCCACTGCTTTGGTGACCAGGCCGCCGAGATCGTGCATATCGGCCAGGCCATCATGAACCAGAAGGGTGAGGCCAACAGCCTGAACTACTTCATCAACACCACCTTCAACTACCCGACCATGGCGGAAGCCTACCGGGTAGCGGCTCTGAACGGTCTGAACCGTATTTTCTGATCCGGGTGGTGCATGAAGCAAAAACCGGAAGCGGGGTAGCCTGTTTCCGGTTTTTTTATGGCTGCATGATGGGGGTGCTGGCGGCCTGGTCCTGGCTCGGGTCTGCTCCCGGCAAAATCAGGCTGGCAGCGCGGTTATCGAAGAACATCCGGGTACTGGTGGGGTAGTCGGTGATGATGCTGTCCACGCCCTCTTGCTCCAGCGTAAGCATGTCGTGAATGCGGTTTACCGTCCAGGTGGACACGTGCATGCCCCGCTTGTGGGCTTCTTTCACCAGTGATTCCGTGCAGGTGCGCCAGCCAAGGCACAGATACTGGCAGTGCAGCCGGGCAGCCACCTTGGTGGGGCGGGGGAACTTGCGTTCCGTCACCAGGCCCAGGGGAATCCGGGTGTTGCGCCGTCGCACCTGCTGCAGGAACCAGGTGTCCGAGGACGTTATCGCTACCCGGTGGAACAGATCCCGGCGCTGGATGATCTCGGTCAGCCGGTTACACAGTATGTTCAGACGATTCCTGGAGTCCTTTTTGACCTCGAGTTGCAGGTGCTCGAAATCGGGAAACTCGTCCAGCAGGGTTTCAAGGCAAGGGATACCCACCGGGTTCGGCCAGTTCGCTGGCCCCCGGGCATCCATCTGGGCCAGTTCGGCAGCGGTAAAGTCGGCCACAAGGCCGGTCTGGCCGGTGGTGCGATCGACGGTGAGATCATGGATGATCACCGGCTTGCCGTCCTTGCTCAGGGCCAGGTCCAGCTCGAAATGGCGGATGCCGTGCCGCCAGGCATGGCGGAAGCCGGCCAGTGTATTCTCTGGCGCTTCTCCCTTCGCGCCCCGGTGCCCGTAAACGATCATTCCTGCTCTGCTTGCCTCATGCGTTGGTAAATGGCCTGGCGTTTCTTCCAGGTGTCATGGCACAGCTGTATGTCTTCCAGGTAGGCGGGCAGCTCGTGCATCAGCAAGGCCTGGGGGCCGTCTACCAGGGCTTTTTCCGGTTTCGGGTGGAAGTCCACCAGCACCATGTTGGCCCCTGCAATGACCCCTTGCGCGGTTGCGTGCATGACATCCAGAATGCCCTCCGGTGACTGCTCCCGGCTGCCCACGGAGTGGGAGGGGTCAACGCAGACCGGCATGCGGGTCAGCCGTTTTACGGCAGGCACGTGGGCAAAATCCACCATGTTGCGGTGTGGCTGACCGGCTTCGGTTTTCATGCCCCGCAGGCAGAAAACCACATCCGCATTGCCTTCGCTGGCCAGGTATTCGGCGGCGTTGAGGGATTCGTTGAGGGTGATGCCAAAGCCCCGCTTCAGCAGCACAGGGTAGGTGCTCTGGCGGCCAATCGCCTTCAACAACTCGAAATTCTGGGTATTGCGGGTACCTACCTGCAACATGACACCGGTCGGACGGCCAAGTTTCTCCAGGCAGGTGTCGATTTCCTCGATGTGGCTCTCATGGGTAATCTCCATGGCCACCACCTTGATGCCATGCTTGCCGGCCTTCTCGAACACCCAGGGCAGGCAACCCTGTCCGTGACCCTGGAAAGAATAGGGGTTGGTGCGGGGTTTGTAAGCCCCCATGCGGGTGCATGCCTGGCCGTTGTCTTCCAGGGCTTTCATCATCATTTCCACGTGTTCCGGTACGTCCACTGCACACAGGCCGGCAAACACGTTGAGATTGTCCTGATTGAAGGTGACTCCGTTGTAGCTGAAACCGCTGTGGCGACGGTCATCCTTGTGCCGCCCCAGAATCCGGTAGTCATCGGAAATACGAACTGCGCGTTCTACCGCCGGCAGGGCTTCAATCTCCTCTTTGTCGAGGGATTTGGTGTCACCCAGCAGGTAGATTTCCGTCAGCCTCTGCCGGGTGCCCTGGATTTCATGCACCCGCAGGGAAACCCCCGGCAGGTTTTCCAGGTAATGCAGCGTTTGCCGGTAGGCTTCGCTGTCCTGGGTGGTATCGGGGTGCAGAATGGCCAGCATGTGTGATCTCCCTTGGTGTTACTGAGCGCCTTCAGCCCGGTGGCGGGCCTGCATGTATTCCCGGTGATTGAGATGCAGCAGATCCGCAATGCGGCGGATCAGGTGCTCCTCGTAGCGGTCGATACGACCATCGGCCAGGGCCACGGACCAGATGCTCTCCAGCAGCCGTTGCTTGTCGTTCTGATCCAGGTATTCGTTGAGCTTGCCGGTGAATTCGTAGAGGGAGGTGGCATCATCCGCGTGGCTCAGTGCATCCTCGAGAATTTCCCGGGCCTCGGGCTCGGTAACCTCATGGGCGCGCACGGCGCATTCGACGATGGTTTCCAGTTCCCGATCGTCCTGATTACTGTCCACCCGGGCCAGCTGTACCATCAGGGCCGTCGCGGCCACGGCAATCTGGTGGCCGGTGGGCGGCTCCTGGCGCTGCTCTTCACCGGAGAACAACTGTTTGATCAGATCTAGCATCGGCACTCCCCGTGTTGGGATTGGTCAGTTCAGGCTGCTCTGGACATCTGGCGCACCCGGTTTTCCAGCTCAATCTGGTCTGCAGCGAAGCGGCGGATGCCATCAGCCAGTTTCTCAGTGGCCATCGCATCCTCGTTGGATTCCCAGCGGAACAACCGTTCATCAATCGCTCCGGGCCGGTCGGCACTGCTGGCGTGGTCCGGTGACAGGCGGCGCTGCAGTTCCCCGTTGTCCTCCTGCAGAGCCTGCAGCAGGGCAGGGCTGATGGTCAGCCGGTCACAGCCCGCCAGCATTTCAATCTCGCCGGCGTTGCGGAAGCTGGCTCCCATCACCACCGTATCGTAGCCGTTGGCCTTGTAGTAGTTATAGATGCGGCTGACGGATTGCACGCCGGGATCTTCCGCCGGCGCAAAGCTGTCCTTGTCGCTGTTGGCGATATGCCAGTCCAGAATGCGGCCCACGAAAGGCGAGATCAGATAGGCACCGGCATCGGCACAGGCCGCTGCCTGGATGAATGAGAACAGCAGGGTCAGGTTGCAGTGGATGCCTTCTTTCTCGAGCTGCTCAGCGGCACGAATGCCTTCCCAGGTCGAGGCGATCTTGATCAGCACCCGGCTGGTATCCACCCCCTGCTGCTGGTACAGGTTGATGAGCTTGTGAGCCTTGGCGATGGTGGCATCGGTATCAAACGACAGCCGCGCATCCACCTCGGTCGAAACCACACCGGGCACAATATCCAGGATTTTCTGTCCGGCCAGCACTGCCAGCATATCCGTCGCATCCGCCAGTTGCTCTGCGTTGCTGCCACCCTGACCGGCTGCCCAGTCCACAGCCCTGTCCAGCATCGGACGGTAGGCATCGGAGGCGGCTGCTTTCAGCAGCAGGGAAGGGTTGGTGGTGGCATCCCGGGGCTGCCACCGGGCGATGGCTTCCAGATCGCCGGTGTCCGCCACCACGGTGGTCATGGATTTGAGCTGGTCCAGTTTGCTGCTCATGGTTCCTGTCATCCTGATTGCGTTGTTATTGAGTTGATTTCCCTACAATAACGGGGTCCTTTGACAGGAACAAGACAGGCGCGCTGAAAACCCCTAAATGGTCGCTTCCAGTGCCTCGTCCGGCTCTTTGACCAGGGCCAGGGCATCGCGGATCACCTCCAGGCCGGAACCGGGTTTGTGGGCATTCTCGCTGATGTGTCGCCGGAACCGGCGGCCACCCGGCTGCCCGTGGAACAGGCCCAGCAGGTGACGGCTCATGTGGGTCAGGAATACTCCCCGCTCCAGTTCCCGCTCGATGAACGGCAACATGGCCCGCAGTGCCTCATGCCGGCTGGTAACCGGTGCCGGCTGGCCGAAGAACTCCGGATCAACACCCGCCAGCAGCCAGGGATTGTTATAGGCCTCGCGGCCCAGCATCACACCGTCAGTGCGGGCCAGGTGCTGGTGGCATTCGTCAAAGGTCTTGATGCCGCCGTTGATGATGATCTCCAGGTGAGGGTACTTCTCCTTGAGCGCATACACCCAGTCGTACTTGAGAGGCGGAATATCCCGGTTCTCTTTCGGGCTCAGCCCCTCCAGGATCGCAATCCGCGCATGCACGATGAAGGTCCGGCAGCCGGCGGCGGAGACTTTGTCGATAAACTCGCACAGGTCTTCCCAGGACTCCCGGCCGTCGATGCCGATCCGGTGCTTGACGGTCACCGGCAGGTTCGTTGCGTCAATCATGGCTGCCACGCCCTCCGCCACCTTGTCCGGGTGGCCCATCAGGCAGGCACCGATCATATTATTCTGCACCCGGTCACTGGGGCAGCCCACGTTCAGGTTCACCTCGTCAAACCCGAACTGCTCAGCCAGCTTCGCGCAATGGGCCAGCTCACCGGCATCGCCGCCACCCAGTTGCAGGGCCAGCGGGTATTCGGAAGGATCATGACGCAGGAATCGCTCCGTATCCCCGTGAATCAGCGCGCCTGTTGTCACCATTTCCGTATACAGCAGCGTATGCCGGCTCAGCAGACGGGCCAGATAGCGGAAATGGGGGGTGGTCCAATCCATCATCGGGGCCACACTGAAACGGCGTGAAAGACTGGCTTTATCGGCTACGGACATGGGGATTACCTGAACTCCACTGCAAAAACTTGTCATCGGGTCATACGACGACCACAAGCGGGTAGTTTACCAGCAACCACGGGGTGGGGTCAGACCCCCAACGGGTTTTGCTAATCCAGATCGTTTAATAACTCTCGGCAAGCATGGAATCCTGAATTATCGAAAGAATCGGAACGAAGGAGGTATTTCCCTGCATCCAGTTCCACAACGTAGTAATACGAGTCGCCGTCTGAACCTCCAATGAACCGTTCCAGAATGCTGGCATCACGCCGGACCATGGTACCCGTGAAGTGAATGGTTTGCGTTTCAAGCTCTGAATCTTCAGGAAAAATCGGCCCAGGGAAGATCATGCCCTTGAACCCGTGACGAAGTGACAGAATTGAGTCCATGCCATCGTGTTCGGGCCTTGCATGAACCAGATACAGTACGCCCTCCCGAGTCAGTTTCAGCAGCTCACTGCTACGCAGGAAACCTGGCTCCATGCATTGAGGGTAAATCTCCAGATGCGGGCTGAACCAGCCGGCGACACCAGCGGCGGGAAAGGTGAGTAGGGCGGTAAGACTCAGGCCCTTGATGGCTGGGCAGATATTCATAACGCGCTCCTTGCGTTGTGGATTGATGTGTAGGGTTCGAGATCGGGTGCTACCATAGCTGAAAGGATGTGCTGATTACACGTCTTATAGTCATAAGCATGGAGTATTGTGGATCAAGCAAGAGAAGGCTGCCGAATGAGTGTATTTGACGAACTGAATGCGTCCCTCGAAGAGGCTTTGGATATCAAAAGGGGTAAGGTAAAGCCTGGACGAGTAACCCGCCATGACGTAACTGATGTAAAAGCAATCCTAACTGAATGGGGTCAGACCCCCGTGCATTTTACCGGCCAAAACGACACGGGGTCTGACCCCACTGGTTGATGGAGTCGATCTCCGCGTTGGTCAGCGCCCGGTATTGGCCGGGTGCCAACGCGGTATCCAGGGTGATGGGGCCCATACTCTCCCGATGCAATGATGTAACCCGGTTGCCTACCGCATGGAACATCCGTTTCACCTGGTGATAGCGCCCCTCATAGATGGTGACGCGAGCCTGGCATGGAGCGAGTTCGTCAATGGTGGCGGGGGAAGTGGTCAGTTGCTCGTATTCGAACCAGATGCCTTCGGCAAAGCGTTGATGGGTCTCGTCAGTCAGCGGACGTTCAGTGGTCACCAGATAGACCTTGGGAATCTTGACCGCCGGCTCGGTCAGCTGGCGTGACCATCGGCCATCATTGGTCAGAATCAGCAGCCCGGTACTGGCCCTGTCCAGCCGACCGGCCAGGTGCAGCCCGTCGCGAAGTTCCGGGGCCAGCAGCTCCATGACGGTGGGGTGGATGTCATCTTCGGTGGCGCTCAGGTAACCCGCCGGCTTGTTCAGCATCAGGTGGCGGGCGGGGATGGCTTCCTGCAGAATCCGACCCTCTAACGCAACCTGCGAGAAGCGACTAACCTGTTGTTGGGCCTCGCGGCACACTCTTCCGTCCACCGCCACCTTGCCCGCTGCAATCAACGCATTGGCCCGCTGCCGGCTGATTCCGTTCTGGTTACTGATAATCCGCGACAACATCATGGCAATTAATCCGCTATGGGGTCAGACCCCCGTGCATTTTGTGGTGAAAAACGACATGGGGTCTGACCCCACTGCGGGTGGATACAATCTGAAACGTATTGCTACTTCCGGTTCATTGAGCGCTTCGGGGCCCCCAATCATACTGAATGTGTTGTCTAAGGCTCCATGTTCGTGGTGCTTCAATTCAAGCTCGAAGAAAGGGACTTACCTATGCTCCTATCCGCCGCTGCAGTGACGGTTCTGGGTCACACCACTCGATACGCGGCGTTCAGGCTGGCTGAGCATGTTGTTGATAACCACGTCAGGGATACGGTAGATGAGCCGGCGGTTGGCAGCCCGGTCTATTGTGACCTGGTATTCGGTTCTTCGGAGCATTCCGGCATTTATATCGGAAACGGGCAGATTATTCATCTGAACCGTAAAGGGGAAATCGAGACCGTTACGCCGGAAGAGTTTGTCAGCGGCACCACCGCGCAGAGTATCTATGTTCCTTGCCGGGGCGACAGGCCGGTGTCTGATCCTGTGTATGCAGAGCGGGCGATTATCTATCAGATGGGAATCAGCCGGCGCGAATACAATGTCATCATGGATAACTGCCACCAGTTCTCTGCTGCCTGCCTGACCGGTGATCCGGAAAACAGCAACAACTTCCTGTGGATGCTCAAGCACGAATGCAAGAAGCTCACCGGCGCTGATCAATGGCGGGTCTGGGAAAAGCCCTGGAATTACAAGCGCTTTGATCTGACGGATCCGGCCCAGTTCGAGGATCTTGATGCGCTGGATGATTATCTGTCAAAGCTCAGAAAAATCTCGTTCGAGCTGATGCGTCACTCCATGAAGGTGAATGAAGAGTACACCAGCCATACCTTCAACATGCCCGTATCCGGCTGGTTTCTGGAGTCCCGCACTGAGAAGTGGGAGCAGAAGAACCGCTTTTACGAGCAAAAGATGGATGCCTATGAGAAAGGCCAGGATTACCTGAACAAGCGCATGGACGAGCTGATTGCCGCACGGGAAGAAATTGAGAAAGAAATGGCGATGTTCGGCGGCAAACGGGCCAGTAAGGCAGGAGAGGCTGAGCTGCTGGCTTCTCTTTCCGAGGGCATCTCCGAAGCCCAGATTGAAGTGCTGGTGAAATATGCCCAATCTGGCTACGAAGAATCGCAACTGATGCTGGGATGCCTGCTTTGGGAGTCGGATCATCAACAGGCCCTCGATCTGATTAACCTGGCGGCAAGTAAAGGCTTGCCTAGTGCCTACTACATGCTGGCGGAGCACTATCTGGCCGGTGATGACTTCCGGTCTTTGTTCCTGTCCTGGTTCTTCATGGTAAACATGATGCTCGCTTCCGAGGACGGATTGAGCGAAGACGGCAAAGAACTGCAGCAACGTGTGCTCAAATGGCTGGCGGGCAATAATATTTCCCCGAAAGGCGACTTCGAAGAAGTATTCATGGAGCTGGTTGAAAGCGGCGTAATGGACCGCCCCGGCGGCAACCTGCTGATCACCCTGGAAGCCCTCGAAAAGCAGCTGCCATAACCCGATGGGGTCAGACCCCCGTGCATTTTGTGGTGAAAAACGACATGGGGTCTGACCCCAATGTATAATGCGCGGATGAGCATAGTACCTTTTCAAGCCCTGGCCTGTCCGCTGGACGGCGAGCCCCTGCAGCGGGATGGTGCCTCCTGGCGGTGTGCCGGTGGGCATAACTTTGATGTGGCCCGGCAGGGCTATGTACATTTGTTGCCGGTGCAGAAGAAGCGCTCCCGTGATCCCGGCGACAGCAAGGAGATGGTGGCAGCGCGCAGGCGTTTCCTGAATGCCGGGTACTACCAGCCAATCGCCGAAGCCGTTGCCCGGGCAACCTTCGATGGTGTTCCAGAGGCCGCAACCCTCAGTTGTCTGGATGCTGGCTGCGGCGAGGGGTATTACCTGCGCCAACTGGCCGAACAGGCCGGCGAGACCCGCACCCTGGAAATCCTTGGCCTGGATATCTCCAAATGGGCGGTACAGGCGGCCGCCAGGCAGGACAAGCAGCCCGGCTGGGTGGTAGGCAGCAACGCCAATCTGCCGGTGCTCGCCGGCACTGTGGACCGGCTGCTGTGCATGTTCGGCTTCCCGGTTTATCCCGAATTCGCCCGTGTACTGAAGCCCGGGGGCAAACTCATCCAGGTGGATGCGGGGCCGGATCATCTCCGGGAGCTGCGGGAAATCGTCTATCCCGAAGTGAAATCCGCGCCGGACAAGACGCTGCCAGTCCCGGAAGGATTCCATCACCTGAACACAGATACCCTGCGCTTTACTATCGACCTGGTCGGAGCCGAGGCGATAGCCGACCTGCTGGCCATGACTCCCCACCTCTACCGCGCCAGCCAGGAAGGCCGCGCCAAAGCCTCAGAACTGGAGCGCATCTCCCTCACCATCGACATCCGCCTGCATACCCTCGAGCGAATGGGGTCAGACCCCCGTGCAGTTTTTTGAAAAAACGACAGGGGGTCTGACCCCACGGGTGTGAGGATGGGGAATAACTCCCGTACATTGTGGCGGGATCAGTGCGGATACTGGTCTGGTATTTCAACCAGAGCAGGGAACCGATATGACTGATCCAATCTACAAGAAACTTATGCTGGCGGCGGTGATCTCCGGTATGGCCATGGTGCAGGCCGGCTGCGGCTCGTCTTCCGATGAAACTGAGCCGACAGGTGATGCGCCTTCCGGCCAGCAGACGGGTAGCGGCGGGAACGACTCAGCCGATAGCAGCTCTCCGGAAGAGGCGACAGACCCCGGCACTCCGGTGACCAATAACGATCCGTCCGGCTCCATTGATATCTTCACGTCCAGAATGATCGACGATCAATGGCACGCCTGCGCCGCGGTTGAAGCGAACGTTACCGCTCATGATAGAGAAGGCAACTTCAAGGAAGCGTTGACGGTCAGCCAGAGTGGTCGCGTGGACATCTCTGCCCTGAAGCGGACGGATTTTGTAACCCTTGCCAATGAAACCGACGAGTCGATCTCGGTGATGTCTGCCGAAGTCGCCTTGCTGGGGCCGGGTCATGATTTATTCATCGGAGCCTACGCCGGCGCGACTGGTGATTGTAGCGAAGAGGACTATGATACCACGCCGGTACCGACGTTCGATGTCACGGTCACCAATGCCACTGACTTCAGCAACGTATCCATTTCGCCGATTCTGGCGGGCGGCGACAGCTTTAACATCACCCCGGAGTTCTCGGGGCCTATCGTTCAGACCCTGCAAAGGCTGGATCAGCCCTACGACATACTGGCCCTCGGCTACAAGCCGCCGCAGGGTAGCTTCGTGCCTCGCCTGGACAAATACCAGGTGATCAACAGCCAGTCCGTCGGCGACAACACCCAGGTAAATATCAACCCGGTGCAGGAGCCGGTTGTGATTCCGCTGGCCCTGAATACGCCGGACTCGGCTCTGGAATCCCTGAATGTCGACCTTTATTACCCAGGCACGGATCTGCAGCACATGCTGGAGATCTTCATGCCGGGCAACGGAGCCGCCCGTGAGGTACGGACCATCAGTGGAGGCGAGCCGGAGCTGATTCTGACCCGGAATATCAACAACCTGGACATGACCCGTCGCGTGATGACGAGGGAGCGGTTTGCCAACGACGTGACCGCCATTTCCCTGCCAGACAGGGATATGGATGCACTCAGCAACGTGGTAATGTCTACCGACAACATCAGCTACACTTTTGCCGGTGATGGTGCCGAGGTAGTCATCGCCGGCGGCATCCGGGTGTATCAGCCGGGCGAGGGCGCACTCCCGGGAGCGAAGGCAATCCAGCAGGGTGTATTCACTGCAAGTGCAACGGGTCATTTGGTGATGCCCGATATTCCGGAGGCGTGGATGCCGGCCGGCCCGTTCCAGAAGCACCTGGTGAAGGTCAGCACCAGCGATTCGGACATCCAGATCCAGGATCATATGGAATTGCTGTTGACGGAATTACCCGGCAACCTCATTACCAGTAGCATGCTGGATGATGAAGTGCTGGAACAACTGGATACCATCCCGCTGCAGCACCGGCTGAATGAACCGTACACAAGCTACCGGGTCAGCTCCGAATAAGGGCTCGCCGGGTCAACACACAAGCAGTAAAGAAGTACACAATGCTCACATGGCCCACCCTTGAGGACTGGAGCCAGCAGGTCGCCAGGCAGCTACACGCTGCCTGCCGCGACCATGCCGGCAAGGCGGCAGGATTGTTCCGCGAACTGAAAAGCACCGGCCGACCGGTTAGGGATTCGGAACGGGCCTTTCAGAACGCTCTGACCCCCACCACCGAAACACACCAACTGCGCTTTGACGAGTTCTGGCAACTGCTGGATCTGGTGGATAACCGCACCGCTGTTCATGCCCTGTGCCGACAACTGAACCTGCTGGTGGCACCGGTGCCCAGGGAAGTGCCCGTCAGTCAGAACGCGCTTTTCGGGGTATTTGCCGGCAGAAACCGGGAGCTGGCCCAGACCCAGTCCCTGCTGCGTGAAATTATCGAGCAGCAGCGGCCCTTTTCCACAATCGCAGCCAGGGAAGGGGTGTTACGGGAAATGTATGAAGATTTCTGTGAAAGCCTGTACCTGTTGTTCATGCTGGAAGGCACCTACCTGACCCGCGCCAGTGAAGCCGCTGAAGCCATTCGTAACCCCTGGCAGGAGCGATACCAGGCGCTTCAGACCCACGTAGTTAAAGAGCTTGCAAGTCTGGAAGAGCAGGGCGATCCGACCGGCACACTCTCCGACCGGGTCATCCGTGCGGCGCTGCAGTCTGACGATGGATTGCAGCTTTCCATGCCTAACTTCATGAAGCTGCTGTTCCTGGATAAAAGCCGGGCGTTGGCCCGTCACTTCGCGGTCAGCCTTGGCTACGGCATCAGCCCGCTGCCCACGCTGGCCTGGCATTCCGAAGAACAGAACCTTATCCGCACCTACGCAGAGCTGGAATCCCGTCAAGCGGGAACCGCCGCCAGAATCAGCGATGCATTAAAAGATGAGCGGATCACACGGGATGAGCTTGAAGGCATCTACCAGGAACTCGTCGACGAGCACCAGGCCCAGGTAAGGCTGGTCATGAGCGCCGGCATTCTGGAATGAATGGGGTCAGACCCCCGTGCAGTTTTTTGAAAAAACGACACGGGGTCTGACCCCACGGGTTATTCGCGGTCGACGGTTACGCTGTCGATCAGGGGTACGGCTACACGGCCGGAGCAGATCATGGTGATCTCCAGGCCCTGGGACTCGGCGCGGCGGCATTGCGGGTCAGACAGCAACTTTCCCAGCCCGACAGTCTGGGATACTACGTCCCGTTTGGTTTCTTCCAGTTCGCCACTGCCGTATTGCTGCTGACGGATGCGGATCGAATTGGAAATCAACTGGCCGTTAACCTTGTCCGATGCGGCCGTGATCATCGCGTCAATTGCCTTTTCCCGCACTTCGCTGGTGCTGGCATCCTGACTGCCCGTATAGCGGCCCTCTGCCTCAACGGTCTCTGAAACAATGCGGCCTTTATCCTGGCGGAAGGTCACGGAAACGGAAGATTTCTCCCGCGCCGCCAGTGATTCAAGCTCTGGCGGAACAATGGTAACTCCGAACTCCTCATCACCATTGGACGCGCAGCCAACCATCGTCATGCTCACCATCAACGGGGCAGCCAGTAACAACGCTCTGGTCATTCGGATCACCGTGCCAGCGCCTCCATCTGCTTGTCGAGAGCGGCGCGGCGCTCCATTTCCTTCTCGAGACGGGTGATCGCCTCCGGATACATCAGCTCTTCCAGATGGAACTGGCTGGCATCCCGGTATGCCTCAAAGGCTTTATCGAAATCTCCGCGGATTTCGTACAGCACGCCCATGTTGTAGAGCGCTGCGGCACGATCCTCATCGTTCTTGGTCTTCTGGGTGATCTGCCGGAAAATCGACATGGCCTGCTCCTCGCGGCCGAGTTTGGCATATTCGGTACCCAGCTCAAGGTTATCCGTATCACCGTATTTCAGCTTGTAAGTCTTACGCACTTTGTAGGGGCTGAGATCCTGAACAATGCGCGATGCCACGGTTTTCATCAGCCAGTTGCGGATAGCATCATCGGAGGGCAGATCGGCTTTTGCCGAGCGATAGCCATCACCGGAACTCTCTGTATCCGAGTATTCCTGGCTATAGGTGCCGGACCAGGTCTCGCCGCCCACTGACAGACTGTAACTGGCCGTAAGTGACTTCCGTACCCTTGCGTAATAGGTGTAATGGGTTTTGCCATCAACCTTGTAGTCGTTGCGCCAGGTGTCAATCTTACTTCCCGTGCCATCCATCGTACCTACCAGGCGACCTTCCGCCCCGTTCCGAACGACTTTGACATACCCCAGCTCCTCAAGCTGTCCGGCCAGAAGCCTCGCAAACTGGGTGCCGATGCTTTGCCCCTCACCAGAGAAGGGCGCGATGCTTACTGAACGTACTACCACACCCTTGCGGGATGGCTCTACGGCATCCACTTTCCACTTGGTATAACTTGCGCAACCTTGAAGAGCCACGGTTGCCATCAACACACAGGCCAGAATGGTTTTCTTCAGCAGATTTCCTCTGGGGGACGAACAGCAAACTCCCGAATTCATGGGTACTCCTTGTGAACAACAGATAGCGGCAGGCCTGGCGGGGCCGGTCAGAGCGGGTAGTACAGTCAGAGCTTAGCGAAAGGTTACATAAAGGCAATGATTGCTCTGCAAAAAAATGTAATGCATTGATGGCAGCGCGTTGACAGAATCGCCCCTTACCCGTGCCAGCAAAGCCATAGCCGGCCACCTGTAAAGCGTGACACTGTGTCATCTATTGCCAGTGCAGACCCAGGAGATTCAATGCAAAACCAGTCAGCCTACCGCATCGGCCGGAGTATGCGTCTGATCGACATTCCGCCCCGGGGGCTCGCCATGCACGGTTATGGCAAGCCTGATCACAAGGCAACGGGCCAGCAGACACCGCTTCATGCCCGGTCACTCTATGTGGAAGACCAGCAGGGCAAGGCCCTCTGGTTCTGCTGCCTGGATCTGGGCTACGTGACCCACGCCATGCGGGAAGGGGTGCTCGAGTCACTCCGGATCACAGCGGGTGAAGATATTGATGAAGCCCGACTGGTGCTCACCTGCACCCACACCCACTCCGGCCCCGGCGGCTGCACCCACGACGTACTCTACAACCTGGTGACTCCCGGTTTTCAGCCAGAGCATCTTGCAAGGGTGGTGGAGGCGGCGAGCCAGTCCCTGCTGGAAGCCCGCAGGTCTGCAGAGCCGGCAGAACTGGAGCTGCACCAGGGCCGGCTGGAAGAACACATACCGGTTGCCTGGAACCGCTCCATTGCGGCCTACAACCGCAACCCGGACGTAGAGCCACAACCGGAAACCCGCACCGAGAAAGCCCTGGACCGAACCATGTCCGTACTGGCCGTGCGCCAGCAAAACCAGATAACCGGATTGCTGTCCCTGTTCGGGGTTCACGCCACCTGCCTGAGCAACCGCCTGCACCGCCATGACGGCGACAACAAAGGCTACGCCGCCCGCCATGCGGAAGACACCCTGCGGGCCAATGGCAGTGAAAACCCTGTCGCCATCTTTGCCCAGGGCACCGCGGGCGACGTATCCCCCCATCAGCAGGGGCCGGGGGCCTACAAACGCCGTAAAGCCCTCAAAGGCGATGCCGAATACATCTACGCCCGCCAGAACGGCGAACGCCAGAGCCGCTTTGCCCTCGGATTGTTGCAGAAACCACCCCGGCAACCGGTAAACGGCAACATCGATGCCGTCATGACCTATGTGGATTTCACCAACCTGCAGGCGGCCCCGGAATACGCCAGCGGCCACACCGATGCCTTCACCAGCGAGCCCTGCCACGGAGTAGCCTTCTTCGCCGGTGCCCCGGTAGATGGCCCGGGCATGCCCTGGCCGCTGGCCAAAGCCGCGGCTCAAATCGCACGTAAAGTGAAGAAGCAACGGCTCGCCAGCCTGGAACAGTGTGCACCGGAAGAGCGCCAATACCTCGAGCGCCTTTACGCCGCCCAGGGCAACAAAGACATCCTGATGGAAAGCGGCCGCAAACGTATACTGGGCAAGCCATTCCATAAACTGCCAATGCCCGGCTTTGCCGACCCGCTGATAGCCGAACTCAAACGCCAGGTAAACGCCGGAGCCGTCAACAAGAGCAACATGGTCCCTACCGTGCTGCCCCTGCAAATCATCACCCTGGGCGACCTGGCCATCGTGTGCTGCCCAGGCGAGTTCACCACCGTGGCGGGACAGCGGGTAAAAGACACCGTGGCCGAGAAACTGGCCCCCGCCGGCATCCGCCAGGTGCTCATCTGCACCTACTGCAACGACTACATGGGCTACGTCACTACCCGGGAGGAATACCAGGAACAAGCCTACGAAGGCGGCCACACCATCTACGGCCAGTGGACCCTGGCGGCATTCCAGACGGAGTTTGCGAAGCTGGCGGAGCAGTTGACGTTGAAGCCGGAGGAGCGGGATTACGACAGTGAGACGCGGCCGGGGAGGGTGCCGGAGGGGGAGTTGGCTAAGCGGAGTGTGATCAGAAGTGCCTAGGGGAACATTGCAGCTAGCTGAGGTGGCAGATATAACTCACCGGATCTAATCGGCAATGTTCTCCGATCGCACCTTGCAAGGAAAATAGCTTGGGTTGCTTCCTGAACTGAAACAGCCTGTACAAATGGAACTGGTCGAGTGCTTCTTGAGAAAATGAAACTTCATTGCGAGAAGCATAGAAAGGGGTTTCCTTGGCAAAAGCAGTAGTTTTTACCTCGATGAATCGTTCTTTTCCGTTTGGCTCGAAAGAAAGAATGTCGTAGCCAAGACCATCGCCGCGGGATTCGGACACGTGTTCTATGCGCTCAGCCAATGATTTCATGCCGGAGGAGCGGAGTCTGAACTCTTCGTATTGCATGACTAGTAGTTCGCCAGCTTCGCCAAGCTCACTGTTTCGTGCTTCCTGCGCGACATAGTCCCGCTTCGAAGGCGATCTTGAGATTGTGTAGTCACTGGGTGCTTCGCGGACCTCTTTGGATATACTGGGTGCATCGACTGCTATGCGTGCAAAGTCTACTTCGGTCGGCGTAAACGCCGGTTGCTCCGCAGCAACTTTTGATGCACGGTCGAATTTCGGGTTGGAATTAATCCACTCTTCAACGTGGATGGCCAATGCCTTTTGATAGTTGCCACGAGGCTTATAACCGGGGATCCAGAAACAGTTGAGGTCTCGAAGCACAGCGCTAATGTTTGCTCGCTTCAGTTCTACCGCGCCGTCACTCCGGTTGTTTAGCTGTTTGAGCAGATCGCGGCGGTGGGCACTCTTGTTGTAATCCTGGCCGGCCAGTTCAAGGGTGAGCATCTTCATATAGTCAGCCACTGTTAACGCGATTTCCTGATCGCTCCAGTAATCTGCCCTGGCCATTTAGGTTCCCCCATATTAGACAATCATCTGGTGACACATATTGTCTTACTGTTCGTGCGATGACAAATAGAGTGTTCGCTAAACTCTGGTGGAATCAGGTTGGGCGTTTAAGGCACTGCGGGTTCGTTAGCAGTTGAGAGGGGACACGGATAATGAGCGTTACTATATACAACAAAAACGCCCAAAAATTCTTCACCCAATACCAGCCCCTCACCTTTGAACAGGTCCACAGCGACTGGCTACCCCAATTGGACCAGAAAACCGGTCTCGCGCTCGATGTAGGTGCCGGCAGCGGCCGCGATGCGCTTGCACTGGCCGAGCGTGGCTGGGACGTGGTGGCGGTGGAGCCAGCGGCGGAGTTGCGATGCCTGGGAGAAGATGCAACGGCCCATCGTAGTATCCAGTGGGTGGAAGACTCCCTGCCGGAGCTGGGTGAGATCCGCAAACTCAGTTACCGGTTTGATCTGGTGCTGGTGTCCGCGGTGTGGATGCACCTGCCGCCCACGTCCCGGGAGCGGGCGTTCCGTATTCTAACGGAGCTTCTGGCACCGTCCGGTATGTTGGTCATCACGCTACGCCATGGGCCGGGGGATGGCGAGCGCCAGTTCTATGAAGTCACCAAAGCCGAGCTGGAGAGTTTTGCTCGCCACCGTGCCCTTATGCCTGTGCCATTGCCGGATATGCCGCGTGCCGATGAGCTAAAGCGCGCGGATGTGTGGTGGGAAACCGCGGTTTACCGTCTGCCCGATGATGGCACCGGGGCTCTGCCTACGTTGCGGCATATCATCATCAACGACAACAAGTCTTCTACCTACAAGCTTGGTCTGTTGAGAACCCTGGTGCGCATGGCAGACAGCGCGCCGGGCCTGGTGCTGGAACGCTCCGATGATTGGGTGGAGCTTCCGCTTGGGGCAGTCGGGCTATTCTGGATTATGCTCTACCACCCTTTGGTGCTGAAGCATCACTTGAGGCAGGCTCCAGGCTCCCGTGGATTGGGCTTCGCAGGAGATGATTTCTACGAGCTGGGTAAGCTTTCACCGCTGGACTTTCGGGTTGGGCTGTCATTGTCGGCGGAGTTCGCACCTGTGGTTATGCGGGCAATCAGAAAAGCTGCTGGCAACATTCTCAAGAATCCTGCTCACTTCACCACATGGCCAGGCACCACCCGGCAGATTTTTGAAGGTGGCACAAATCGGCTGACAATTCGTGATGAGGCTGTTCGGTTGGATAAGGCAACCCTGGCGCGGTTTGGTCGGTTCCGCGTGCCGGCAATGCTTTGGGATACTTTCAGTCGTTATGCCTGTTGGGTAGAGCCGGCTATTGTGAATGAATGGATCAACCTGATGGGGAGCTTTGAGGCCCGCTATTCAACAGAAACTTACCACCAGGCTCTGCAATGGGTAGAAGGCCGGCGCGATACTTCTGTAGTCCGCAAACTGGTGGAGCAGCAGATCTCGACCGGGCGGGTTGAGTGTGTCTGGACCGCGAAAAACCTGTCCCGCGCCCACTATGACATTGACCACTGCTTCCCCTGGTCCCGCTGGAACAACAATGATTTGTGGAACCTGTTGCCGACATCCAGCAAGGCCAATGCCGAGAAATCCGGGAAGTTGCCCGCGGATTCCCTGCTCAAGCAGGCCCGGCCCAGGGTGCTGGAATGGTGGCGGCATGCCATTATCGGCACCGGGCGTGAACAGCAATTTTTCAGTGAGGCTGAGGCCGCACTACCGCTGCTGGGACAAAGTCTGACCACGGATAGTGTGTTTGAGGGGATGTTGCAGCAGCGGTTACGGCTGAAGACTAATCTTCAGCTGGCGGAGTGGTTGGGGATTTAGTGTTCTAAATGCCCGATTTACAAAACTTTTCATTTCCACCGTATTTTCAATTACATCACATTAATCATTCAGGCTAGACTTCACATCTGAACCGCATATCCATACTACTCGTTTAAGGAAAGGACTCATGGCATTTAAATACGGTGCCCAGAAACTTAATATCCGCAATCCGTTTCGCTTTGAAGGGCTCATTCGCTCCGTGCGTGGGCTTGTGCTGTTGGTGGTGGGCGTATACCTGCTGTTCCAGATCCAGGCTTTGCTGGGTACGGATAAGCCACAGGCGTGGTTGAACCTGTTTGTTGGCGGGTTGTTTGTCATTGGCGGCCTGAAGGCGCTGGGAGCCGGGTTGTTCCAGGTGATGCGTTTCTTTGTAGGGCGGGCGGCACCGGCCTCGCTGTCTGATAATGTGGCGAGAGAGGCTGTGCCCGAGCGGGAGCCTACGCTCTACAACCCCAAGAATATCCACAACATGCTGATGAGCAAGACAAACCCTACGTTCGTTGAACCGTTGGGATGGTTTGCCCGGGCCGTTCACTCAGTCTTCCCGAAGTTGATCGTCACGCCGTGGCCCATTCGTAATTTGGCCACCAATCTGGCCATGAAGCTGACAAAGAGTGTTGTGGCTATTGCTGCTTTTCTGGTGGCCAGTCTGGTGGTGGTGATGGTGTTTGCCGGTACCGGCGGGGGTGATGTTGGCAGTGCCGTTGTCTCTCTGACATTTCAGCTGGTGCTGATGATTTATCTGGGCATGGTATGGGTCAAGCTGGGTAATCCTCTGGCCAGAGCCAACATGATTCAATTGCACCAGTACACCAGTAAAAGTCTGGCGATGGTGGTGATCGGGGCGATTGTCATACCGGTATTGATCGCTCAGGGCTGGATTGCGATCTGGGAAGAGATGCGTCCGGGCAGCCAGCAGGAACTGATGGAGCTGGTTCCGCTGCTTGAGCCGGTCTTCCGTATTGGTACGCTGCTGACCCTTACCATTGTGGGTGCCATTGTAGTGACGGCGATCAGCATGTTGTTGATCCGGGCTCGTACCGGAATGGTAGAAGTTCGCACCACCAGTTCCGAGCAGAACCGCAGCTGGCGGTATGATATTCATCCCCGCCAGATTTTCACCACACTCCGTGACCTGGTGCTGATGGAGAAGCGTAAGGAAGAGCTGCCCAATCGCATCTACATGGATAAGAATGATACCGCGGACGCCAACCGCGAGAATGAGCAGTTCAATGGTGATCTGATTGCCGAGATTCAGCCGGTTGTCGAGGAAATGAGCGAGCCTGGCGTGCTGCGCTGGTCTCGAATCACCGGTACGGTGCTGAGCCAGGTGATGATGCTTGTGGGGGCGTTTTTGTTCTGGGCCGGAGCAGACCGGGCTCTGGATCATGTGATGTTCTGGCCGATACTTGTTGATCAGGGTGTCACCTTGCAGGTGGCCCTTGAGCAGTTTTTTGTGCCGGCCGGGGGAACATTTGCAATTGTTATCGCCGCTTTCCTGTTGATGGGCTTCGGGCGCTCACTGGCGGCTATCTGCCATGTGTTCTGGTCCGAGATCTTCTTCCGTTCAAATATTTTTGATTTTCACTGCGAAGGTACGGTGATGCGGGCCACCCATTTCCGGGGAGCAGACCGTCACAGTGCCTCCAGCGAGCAGGATGTGTTCAGTTTTGATGCTACGTATTTTGCGTTGGCAACCGAGGCGGTGAGCTCTACGTTCGCGGTTTCTGGTCAGCACAACCTGGAGCAGCCCCGCTATATCCTGTCGCTGGATAATTGTGACGGGTTCATGAACAGCGTGGTGGGTGGTCTGGAAGAGGAGTTCCATGCCCGCAATGAGGAAGTTCGCAGTGAGAAACGTGCGGACCGCGAAGAGCGGCTGGACTATATTCGCCAGGAGCAGGAAGCCCGTCGTACCGGCGATCTGTCTGCTCAGGGGCTGGTTGCCCCGGAGCAGCGGGACGCGCTGGAGTCTGACTTGCCGAATGCCGGCGAGCGGGAGAAGATCGCTCGTTGGGAAGGTGATTCTGACTGATCGGGTGTATCCGGTCAGCGCCTTGAAGCCATTATTCGCGGTAGCGGATAATGGCTTCGCATAAACTCAATGCTCCCGGTTACTTAACCTCCCGCCCCGTATACTCCGAAAAATCCGGCTTCTGCGGATGGTGCTTGTCATCGGTCATATAGGCCGAGGTGAGCACAAACTCCGCCGTGGCGCGGTTGCAGGCCACAGGAATGTTCCACAGGGCGGCAATGCGCAGCAGGGCCTTGATGTCCGGGTCGTGGGGTTGGGGTTCCAGTGGGTCCCAGAAGAACACCAGCAGGTCGATCTCGCCTTCCGCAATCTTGGCTCCAATCTGCTGGTCGCCGCCCAGAGGGCCGCTCAGCAGGCAGTGCAGGTCGTCCCGGTTGAGGCTTTCTTTCAGCAGGCGGCCAGTGGTGCCGGTGGCGTAGAGTCTAAGCGGTGCCAGGCGGGTGCGGTTTTCGCTGGCCCATTCCACCAGTTCTTTCTTTTTGTTGTCGTGTGCCACCAGGGCGACGGATTGTACGGCCATTGTGGGGTGTTGCTCCTCTTTGTTCATGTATAGCTAGAGTGTTTCATAACCGGGCACCGGAAGAAACTGGGCGATAGTCGTGTGCGGTGTCATTACAGCCATGTGCGTGGTGGTTTAATGGCGATAAGCTCGTCGCAACAATAATGAGTCCGGAGAGGTGCCATGAGTCAGAAGTCCCCCGTTCAGCAGATTTATATTACTGGTGGTGCCAGTGGCATCGGTTTGCAGCTTGCCCGTGAATATGTGCGCAGCGGGTGTTCCGTCACGCTATTTGATATCCAGCCAACAGAGCAGGCGGTGGCGGAATTGTCTGCCCTCGGGGGAGGGAGCGCGCGTGCATTCTCCATGGATGTCAGCAAGCCAGACTCGGTGCGGGCGGCGTTTGATGAGGCTGCTGCCGGGCAGGCTCCGGATCGGGTGATTCACTGTGCCGGTGTCTGTATCGCGGCGGATTTTATGGATATCAGCGATGAGGCTTATGAGCGGGTTATCAACATCAACCTGATCGGCTCGCGCAATGTGGCTGCGGCGGCGGTGCCGCACCTGTCAGCCGGGAGTCATCTGGTGTTTGTGGCATCCATGGCCGGCCTGGTGGGGTGCTACGGGTATTCCGCTTACTGCGCCTCCAAATACGGTGTAGTGGGCCTGGCAGAGGTTCTGCGTATTGAGCTGGCAGCCAAGGGCATTGATGTCTCCGTGGTCTGCCCGCCAGAGGTGGAAACCCCGATGGTCGAGGCGGAGCGCCTGAGTCGACCGAAGCAGACCGAAACCCTCAAGCTGATGGCCGGCACGTTGCCAGTAGAATATGCCGTTGCCCGGATCCGCGAAGGCATCGAAAAGCGCCGCTTCATGATCATCCCCGGCAAACGCGCCCGCAGCCTCTGGGCCACCAACAAACTCCTCCCAGGCTTCCTGACCCGCCGCCTGGCCGACTTCATGGTCAACCGTTAGTGGGGTCAGACCCCGTGTCGTTTTTTCAAAAAAATGCACGGGGGTCTGACCCCATTATATTTTGTCGAGGGCCTGGTTGAGGTCGTCGATCAGGTCTTGCGGGTCTTCCAGGCCCACGGAGAGGCGCAGCATGCCGTCGGTGATGCCGCGTTTGAGGCGTTCTTCGCGGCTTACACTATGGTGGCTGGTGGCGCTGGGTTGGCTGATCAGGCTTTCCACGCCGCCCAGGCTGGTGCCCAGCAGTATGACTTGCAGGTTGTCGGCTACTCTGGCTGCTTCTTCAAAGCCCCCATCCACTTCGATGCTCAGCATGCCGCCGAAGCCGTTCATTTGCCGGCTGGCCAGGTCGTGGCCCGGGAAAAAGGCGAGGCCAGGGTAGTGAACCGTGCGCACTTTGGGGTGCTGCGCCATGGCCTCTGCCACCGCCTGGGCATTTTCATTATGCTGGCGGATGCGTACCGGCAGGGTGCGCAGGCTGCGGGAGAGCAGGGCGGCGGTTTCCGGGGCGATGATCTGGCCCAGGTTTTTGCGCCAGGTGGCAACCGGCTCCGCCAGTTCGGCTGAAGCCATCAATGCGCCGGCGGTAATGTCGCTGTGGCCGCCCAGGTATTTGCTGGCGCTGTGCAGTACCAGATCCGCTCCGAAATCCAGCGGCCGCTGGTTGACGGGGCTGGCGAAGGTGTTGTCCACGGCAACCAGTGCGCCATGCTGATGGGCGACATCGGCAATCGCCCGGATATCCAGGATGGCCAGGTTGGGGTTGGCGGGGGTTTCAAAATACACCAGCTTGCCCGGTTCATTCAGGTGGCTGGCCAGTTGGTCGGCTTCGTCCCGGAAAAGATACTGAACATCAATGCCCAGTGCCTTGCAGTGGTTGTTCAGAAACTCCTGGGTGCCGCCATAAAGATCCCCCACGCATACAATCCCCTTGCGCCCGTGGGCCAGCAGGGTGGCGGAAATGGCCGCCATGCCGGAGGCAAACGCCAGCCCTGCTTCGGCATTCTCCAGCCCGGCCAGGCCCTGCTCCAGCTCCTGAATCGTAGGGTTGGTGCCCCAGCGGGTATACAGATTGCCGGTGGAGCGGCCTTCAATCACATCCAGCAACTCGCGGGTTGTTTCGAACCGATAAGTGGTTGAGTTATATACCGGGCTGTAAGGACTGCCCATCGCATCCTTGTGCCTGCGGTTGTGAATAATGCGGGTAGCCTGGCCCTTGTGACTCATAAATTATCCTGCCTGAAAAATTGGGGTCAGACCCCCGTGCATTTTTTGAAAAAAACGACAGGGGGTCTGACCCCATTCTATTGGGTTTTGCCCCGGGCGCGCATCCATAGGAGGTGTACGGCCAGGGCGAAGAAGGTGATGGACCACAGCGTGGCGGAGGTTGAGAGTAGTATTGGGCTGTCGAACGGCTGGCTGCCGGCACCCAGGCGGGTGAGGGTGGCACCGGCGATCAGGATGGCAACGGCCCATACGATGTTGGCCGGCGGCGGGGTTTTGCGTAGCCGTTGCCAGTAGAGCCGCAGCATCACGCTGGCGGAGAGGGTGCCCATCGCGCCCACGGTAATCAGGTGCATGCTGGCGGCAGGGGAGCTGTCGGTGAGCAGGGCGAGGCCGGTGACCACAGAGCCGGCGGCCAGCCACAGATAACCAATGCCGAATACCACCAGGTCCGGCCGGTCTGTGCACAGCCACAGCTTCCAGCGCAGGGTCCTGGCCACAATTAGCCCGCCGGCCACCAGCAGAAGCAGGGCCGCAAAACCGGTCAACAGGGAGAAGGATATGGTGATCATCGCCAGTGACAGGGTGATCAGCAGAGCCCCTTCGATGCGCGGTTGTACCCGGGCTTCCAGCGGAATGCCCCGTTTTTCCAGGGTGCCGGCCACCGCCGGGGCGATGATGCGACCGCCCATAAAGGTCATCAGCAACAAAAGCCCCAGCACTGACAAGTGCAGCAGGCTGCGATCCGAAGGCGCGGGCAGTTCCAGCACCCGCAGCGGATCAGCCAGTCCCCACATAACGGCGGCCAGACACAGCACCATGATGATGGGGCCGGTCAGTCGGTTGCGCCATTTCTTGGCGGCGTAGAAACGCGGGACTACCAGCCGGGCCAGGTAAAGGGTAAACACCGGGCTGAGAATTTCCGCACTCGGCCATTCCGGAAAGAAGATCCAGGTAACCCGCGCGGCCAGCCAGATAGCAAAAATAAAAGACAGCTCGCTCATGGGCTGTGGCCCCAGAGTATAGCCGGCGATCAGCGCCAGCCCGAACCCGAAGACCAGTTCGTGACCATGGCCCGCTCCCAGTAACCCCGGCGGCCAGCCGCTGCCCGTCAGCACTGCCATTACCGACATGGGCACGGCCAGCGCGGCCAGCAGGCAGGCAGCGGGAAAGAACAGGTAGTAGGACTGGTACTGGCGTTTGGCACGTGATTTTCGGGATTTGCTCCCGCTGTCGTTATTGCGTTTTTTGAACATACTTGTCCATATCGGATTCGGGTTATCGGCTGGCCGCCGGACGGCGTTACAGATCTACCACAATTTCTGACAACCGGAACGGATTCAGGCAATTATAGTAGTGGTAGAGTAACGGTCGGAATGCGGTGAGGCGAGGGCTTAGACCCACCTGTACTGCCAACTCTGTCATGGTATTGTTGACCCATGGATAGAATGATGTGTTTACCCACGGAGAAACGTGCATGCTGAAGTGGAAAGAGCTTGTCGACCGGTCCCGGGAGTTTGAGGGCACCACCACTTCAAACAAGGACGATCAGCGCCTGCTGCAGATTTACCTGTGCCGTTTGCATCTGGTCCCGGGGGCGGAAATCAGCCCGGGCATTTTCTCCATCGAGGATAACCTGACAGCCCTGGGAATTGATCCGGCCAGTATTCCGGAGGCCGATTCCCGCACCCCCTCCAGTTCCTCCAAGGACGTTATCCGCGCGGTTCGTAAGCGTGAGCGGCAGCTCACCCGCAGCCTCAAGGGCGAGCCCCGGCTGTCGTTTGAGCCTTTGCTTGCCAGCCTGGTGCATTATCTCAAGCCCAACATGGTGGAGCTCAAGCTGCTGATATTCGCCATTCTGCTGGTGAAGGCACCCCAGGGTCGTCAGGCGTTGCGGGAGCTGGATATCAACGAGTTCCCCAATTCAGTCAGCGCCATGGCGCGGGCCTTTCAGGAATCCCCCCGGGAAGTGGCGCGCGCCCTGGACGAGAACGCCATGCTCTGCCAGATCCGCCTGCTGGAACCGCCGGGGCGTAACACCGATATCTATGACCTGGTGGAAGCTGGCCCGCTGCTGCATCAGTTGGTGATGGTGGCAGACGGCACCGAGTCCGGTGATGACGAACAGCATGTGGAGCAGGCCCTGTTCCGCAACATCTGCCCGGTGGGACCGCCGCCGGAGCATCAGATCGGCGATTTCAAAGGGGTGCCGGAGCTTCAGCTGATGCTGGACTACATTTCCGAAGCCCTGCAAACCAAGGCTCGGGGCCGCAATATTCTGCTGCACGGCAAACCCGGTACCGGCAAGACCCAACTGGCCCGCGCCATGGCCGAGCAGCTCGGGGCACCGTTGTATGAAGTGCCCACACGGGATGCCACCAACAGCGCCATGACCGGTCGTATCCGGCTGGATGCCGCCAAACTGGCCCAGATGTTCCTGGAAGACCGGCTGGGTGCCATTCTGCTGTTCGATGAAATGGAGGATGCCTTCCGCAAGGAGGACCATCTGGCCAAGGGCTGGTTCAACCAGTTGCTGGAGGAGAACCAGGCCCCGGTGATCTGGATCAGTAATGACATTACCCGGGTGGACCCGGCATTCCTGCGCCGTTTCGACTTCATTATTGAGCTGGATATGAGTTCCAGCGGCCGCCAGGCAGAGAAATTCCGGGAAGAACTGGCGGGTCTGCCGGTCAGCGGTGACTGGATCGACCAGGCCGCGAAGAAACCCTGGATGACCCCGGCGCTGGTGCACAACCTGGCCAGAGTAGGGCGCTTTCTGCCGCCCCGCCAACTGGTGCGTAATGAGCAGCGCCTGGAGGCTTTGTTGAAGCAACGCCTGCGAGCCATGCGGGAAACGGACAGCGTCAAGGTGCTGAAAAAAGAGAAGGAGCCGGATTTCCCGGCCTTCCGGGCCCAGTGGCTGACTACCACGCCGTCCCTGCGCAGCGTTGAGCGCCTGGTCCGCAAGGAAGGATCTGCCCGCCTGTGCCTCTATGGCCCGCCGGGTGCCGGTAAAACCGCTTATGCCGAGGCACTGGCCAAGCGACTTAAAAAACCGTTTATCCTGCAATCCGGCAGTGATCTGCTGGGCATGTTTGTCGGCGAGACCGAGAAACGCATCGCCGAGATGTTCGATAAGGCAGAGCAGCAGGGTGCTGTGCTGTTGCTGGATGAGGCAGACACCTTCCTCTACAACCGCGGCACGGCAGTAAGAAGCTGGGAAGTGAGCTCCGTCAACGAATTCATGGTGCGTCTGGAACGATTCGATGGTGTCTTCCTGGCCACCACCAACCGCTTCGATAGCCTGGACAAGGCCGTGCTGCGCCGCTTCCAGTTGAAAGTGAAGTTCGGCTACCTGGATCAGCGCCAGCTGCAGGATATCCTGCGCGCCTGCGTGCCAGACCCGGAAAACGTTGATCGCATCGACCCCCAGTGGCTGTCCCGGCTGGATCATCTGACCCCGGGGCTGGTGCGCAGCGCCACCCAGAGCCTGCGACTGCGCGGCCTGCAACCAAGGCTGGCCCGCCTGCTGGAAGCACTGGAAAAAGAACAGAAAGAACAAACGGATGGCGTGGTGGGCAAGCCCATCGGCTTCTCCGTATAACCGGTATCGTCAATCCTGCAGTCAAGGACACGCCGTGAAAGGAAATGAAAAGTTGTTTGTGGCCGGGTGGCTGTTGCTCGCGCTCGGTGTTGCCGGGGCATCCCTGGCCTATTACCCCCTCGGTCAGTCAGTCCTGGTGGATCTGGCCGAAGCGTCTGCCCACAAACAAGAGTCCCTGACCTCCTTTCCCGCCAGTTACAAGGGTGATGTGCTCAAGGTCGAGTATGAAGAACGGGGCTATGAAGATCCTTTCGCCGGCGTAAACCCGTTCGAGTGCCCCAAATGCACCATGACCTTGTGGGTCAGTGCGACCGCCCGTGAGCCAAAGATACAGGTCATGAATATTGTCGAGCCCTATCGGCACGGTATGCGGTTGCCTTTCGGCAAATACCGGGTGCGGGTCAGTAAACCGGGGTACCAGACGGTGGAGGAGTGGGTAGATCTGACACCCTACGATAACCACTATGGGCAACGCCACATCCACATGCCGGAGGGCTGATCAATGACCGGTTCAGTTTCCCGAGACATCTGCAACCTGATTGATGGTGAGGCCGCCCGCTGGCTTGAAACTGTTGAGAGCTGGCACTGTGTGGCCGAATCTGTCAGCCATGAAACGGCCCCTCTGACCCTGAAGATGCAGCTTGGCTGCCAGACGAAAACAACGACCAGCAGCGAGCCGGGTACGTTCGGTGACTGCCCGGACAGGGCTACTGCCAGGGAACGCACGGATCAGTTTGCCAGAGCGTCAGCGGCCGGTGAACTGGCCGGCCAGCGGGAGCGGCTCATCGAGATGATTCGCACCAACCCTTTGGGGGTTGGCATGGAGCCGCTGGGGGAGGATACGGCGAGCTGGGTGGAGAACTGCGGCCCGTGCGGCGGTAAGGGGCAGGTGAACTGCGGGCGTTGCCGGGGCTCCGGAGAAAAAGGTTGCAGTAGTTGCTACGGCAAGGGAGAGCAACAATGTGTCGCCTGCCACGGGCGGAGGTACAGAGAAATCCGGAATCCGTACACCGGGGAAATAGAACGTACCGTCTGCTCAGGATGCGGAGGCGATGGTTTCAAATACTGTTATGCCTGCTCAGGTAGCGGAAGGATAATCTGTCCTGGTTGTGGCGGATCTGGCCGGGATACCTGCGCCACCTGCGTTGGTCTGGGCAGGATCAGTCATTCGATAACGGTGACCGCTTATTCCAACGTGAAACGGGTATTCACTCTGCTCTCGGAGGATCTCTCCGGGTGGGTGAAGGACTACGTGCTGGGCGGCGACAAGACCCGCGCAGGGCAGCTGGCACCCCTGGCCAAAGCAGCTCGCTGGAACATGTCAGAGTTGAGCTTCTCGGGGCAGAGCGGCTATCCGATCAGGGCCGAGATGCCCGGTGAACTGGATGCGGTGACCGCGGTTATCCGGCCGGACGAACGGTTTGCCAGCGAGCCGGTCGAAACCCATTTTGTCGGCGGGAAGTTGCAGGCGGTGGAACTGGGCGGCGTGCTGGATTCCACCGTCGAAAAGCTGCTGGCAGACGACCCCGGTCCGGGAGTCACCGATTCAAAGCGAACCAGGCGCTGGCTGAATACCGGTATCAGCGAAAAGTTGCTGGGAATGAAGTCCGCTGATGAGTATTCCGGGAAAATCATCGGCAAGCTTCAGCTCTTTACGCAAACCGCGGTTAATCAACTGGACGCACGCATTCGTGGCCTCAAAGAGCATGTGGCCCGAGAACGATCCACCCTGGGCATCGGGCGCATGATGCGGGGCACTGTGATAGGAATGCTGGTTTTCTACCTGCTGTTTGTGGCCCTGGATACTTATGCGCCAGGCCATATGCCCTGGAACAAGCTCGGCTTTGATGCGGCGGTGCGGTTTATGCCTTTCCTGTATCAGGCGCTGGGTGATGGAGACAGTGTTGTCGGGGGATTGGCGATCACGACGCTGGGTGTCGCCATAGTAGTGATCGGCCTCTGGACATGGCTGTTTGCCCAGCCGCGGCGGCGCAAGTTTCGCCACTTTGCCTTCCGGGTAGTATTGATGACCCTGCTGGTACCTCCATTTCTGGTGGGCAACGAGCGGGTACTGAAGTACCACGATACCTTCGGCCTGTTGCCCCAGAGCCAGGAATCCGCGAAATACTATGCAAGCGCCTGGGGCGTGCCGGAAATGGCGGAGTATGATCCGGAGGCCGAGGCGAAGGCCGCTGCCATCGGTGTGCTGTGGGCCTTGCCGGATATTTTCGTGATGGCCAGCCTGCTCGCGTTGCTGCGTGAACGTCGCCGCAGGGACAAGCAGGGCAAGGCACAGCTGATCGCCCTTGAGAACCCGATATTGCTCAAGCAGATGGATTACTGAAATACCGCTATTCAATTAATGGAGAAACCGTCAATGGCTGAAGCACAACTCAAAGCCCTGCTGGCGCAGCACGACCTGCCGGGCAGTTATATCTATCTGGCACCCGTGTTACCCATCGTGGCCATCATGTGGGCGGATCACCACAACCAGTTGCCAGAGCAGCAACTGGTGGAAAGTTATCTGCGCCGCCACTGCGAGGGCCTTAACGATATGGCGGGCGGCATGCAGGTGATCAGTGACCGGGATCTGGCGCTGTTCCAGGAGCAGTTTGTCCGCAACCGTCCCTCCACCCTGCTGCTGGAGCAAGTGACCGAACTCGGGGCGCGATTGGTCGCGAGCAAAACCGGCCGCACGGATCTTGATCCGGATACCCTGTATGACAACGGCGAACTGCTCCACGCCTGCATGGAAATCGCCGCTGCCTGTCCGGTCCAGCAAAACCTCAACGATCCCCAATCCAGCCGCAAGCGTATCGCGGATTACGAGCAAGAGCTGATTGAGGAAATGCTCGGGGTGCTGAAGTCCTCAGTTTGATAAGAGGATAGGTGCAACTACTAGTCTTCCGGCTCTTGGCAATCGTTCGCTTTGGCGATAGGTTATAAGCATAGGTCGTTTTCTTATAACTTGTGCTGGAGGAATAGCCATGACCGTTAACGAAGGCCTCAGATTAATGGCAGGTATTGTGGTGCTGGTTTCCGTGCTGCTGGCCCATTACGTCAGCCCATACTGGTTGCTGCTGACCGGTTTTGTAGCACTGAATCTGATTCAGTCGTCTTTTACCCGCTGGTGCCCGGCGATGGTGATTCTGAAGAAGATGGGGCTGAAGGAAGAGCGGCCGGTCAACTGACCGGCCGGGAGACAGGTTAGTCCTGCAGGCAGTGTAGAACGCTGTCTGCAATCCTGTGTTGAAACTCGATATAGCCGTTGGCGGAGGGGACAATGTCTCCCGCCAGCGGATCCCATTCCGCCAGGGTGATGTCCATACCGCTGGTGATGCCGCGCCACCATTCCCGCTGGAACTGCGGCTCTGTCAGCAGGCAGGGGTTGTTTGCGTTTCTCAGTTGTTCCTGTACCTCGGCCATGTGCCGGGCACCCGGTGATACTTCCGGGTTGAGGGTCAGTACGCCGGCGACTTCAAGGTCGTAATGCTCCGCGTACCGTCTGAAGGCATCGTGGTAGGTAAACAGGCTGATGTTTTCAAGCGGTTGCAGTTTTTCCCGGATTTCGGATTCTGCTACAGCGAGTTCTTTCCGGAATTCCCCGAGCCTCTTATCAAGCTGTGCGGCATCTGCGCCCGGCAGTTCTGCCAGTGATTGTTTTATCTGTGTGGCCATCTCCAGGGCCAGTGCCGGGTCCAGCCATACATGGGGGTCGGTGCCTCCGTGGTCATGGCCATGGTCGTGGTGGTCTGGTTCTTGGTGGTTGTGCCCGTCGTCGTCAGCTTCCCCTGGTGCAAGGGCAATGGTTCGGCTCTGCAGTTCGTCACCTTCCAGCAGCCGGGCGAGAAAGCTCTCTAGCTGCGGACCTACCCAGAACACACGATCTGCGCTTTGCAGCGCGCGGCGCTGGGAGGGCTTCATGGTGTAGGTGTGGGGGCTGCTACCGGAGGGCACCAGGTTGGTAATCTCTACATCGTCGTCGGCAACCGCAAGCACCAGAAGCTCCAGTGGCTTGATAGAGGTAACCACCTGTGTGGCGGCGTTTGCACTGAGTGATAAGCAAACCAGGAGCAGGGAAGCAACGGCTCCGGATAACCAGGGTCTGGGTTTCATGGGGGAATTCCTTCTGCAAATTTAGTGTTATGTTATAACATAATTGATGTTCCGCAAAGCGGTACCCCCGGCTATCCCTGTGTGGTTATGCGTTCGGCCTGCATCACCGGTATAATGCCGCGCTAATTCAAACGCGTTTCTGATCAGGATAATTGCATGACTGTACGTACCCGAATCGCTCCGTCTCCCACTGGTGATCCTCATGTGGGTACCGCCTATGTGGCGTTGTTCAATCTGTGCTTCGCCCGCCAGCACGGTGGCCAGTTCATTCTCCGCATTGAAGACACGGACCAGACCCGGAGTACGACAGAGTCGGAGCAGGACATCCTGACAGCCCTGCGCTGGCTGGGACTGAACTGGGACGAAGGCCCCGATGTAGGTGGCCCCCACGGCCCTTATCGCCAGTCCGAGCGCAAGGACAGCTACCGCCAGTATGCAGAAGACCTGGTCACCGCCGGCCATGCTTTCTATTGCTTCCGTACCCCGGAAGAACTGGATGCCATCCGTGAAGAGCGCAAGGCCAAGGGGCTGAATCCGGGCATCAAGGGTGACCTGGAGTTGTCGGAGGAAGAGGTCAAGCGTCGCCTGGATGCCGGCGATCCCTACGTGATCCGCATGAAAGTGCCGGATGAGGGCATCTGCGAGATCAACGACATGCTGCGGGGGGTAATCGAGATTGACTGGCAGCAGGTGGACTGCCAGATCCTGCTCAAGTCGGACGGTATGCCCACCTACCACCTGGCAAACGTGGTGGACGACCACCTGATGGAAATCACCCACGTGCTGCGGGGTGAGGAATGGATTAACTCCGCGCCGAAGCACAAGCTGCTGTACCAGTACTTTGGCTGGGACATGCCGGAGCTGTGCCACCTGCCGCTGCTGCGCAACCCGGACAAGAGCAAGCTCTCCAAGCGCAAGAACCCGACCAGCATCAACTTCTACGAGCGCATGGGCTTTTTGCCAGAGGCGGTCACCAACTACCTGGGCCGCATGGGCTGGTCCATGCCGGATGAGCGTGAAAAATTCACCCTGGATGAAATGATCGAGAACTTCGACATCCAGCGGGTGTCCCTTGGCGGGCCGGTGTTCGATGTGGAAAAACTACGCTGGCTGAACGGCCAGTGGATCCGCGACGAACTGACCGAAGAGCAGTTTATCGAGCGCATGCGCCAGTGGTGGTTCAACGAAGACGACCTGAAAGCGCTGGTCCCGCACATCAAGGGCAGGGCAGAAGTGTTCTCCGACGTGGCTCCCATGGCCGGCTTCATGTTCTCCGGCATGCTGGACCTCAGCCCCGAGGATTTTGCCCACAACAAGCTGGAAGAAGCCCAGATCAAGCGGGTACTGCAGTTCACCCTGTGGAAACTCGAGGCCCAGCGCCACTGGAGCAAGGAAAACATCTTTGCTGACATCAAGGCGCTGGCCAAGGCAATGGAGCTGAAAATGGGCGACTTCATGTTCGCCGTATTCGTGGCCATCGCCGGCACACCCAACTCCTGGTCAGTGATGGATTCCATGGCCCTGCTGGGACCGGACATGACCCGCTCCCGCTTGCGCCATGCGCTGCAGGTGATGGGTGGTTTCTCCAAGAAGGAAACCAAGAAAGTGGAGAAGGAATACGCCGCATTGTCGCTTTAATCAACAATCTGGCGAAGTTTTGCACGGTCTGGACAGGGATGTTCAGAAAACTGAAAAAAAGTGTATTCAAAGGTTGACGGCCATAGGGCGGATCCTTAATATACGCAGCCGTTGAGGGGCCATAGCTCAGCTGGGAGAGCGCAACACTGGCAGTGTTGAGGTCAGCGGTTCGATCCCGCTTGGCTCCACCAATTTCTAGTCCCCTTCGTCTAGTGGCCTAGGACTCCGCCC
>VMHT01140723.1_pt1 | contig 36686 bp, 56 predicted proteins | sample 4693611 | NCBI WGS metagenome assembly VMHT01 (sample SAMN12280063, study PRJNA550983) | marine metagenome | isolation source: seawater sampled from same location over 5 years 0.02-0.2 micron viral filtrate | place: USA: collected off the coast of southern California halfway between the port... ...
TAGAAGCACAGGAAGAAATCCAAGAAGACGAAACCGAAGCTGAAATAGAAGAAGAAGCCGAAGAAGAAGAAGAACAAGAATTACAAGAAGATCAAGTAGAAGTTGATGAAACTGAGGAACTTCAAACTTATGTTGTCAAAGTTGGCGGCGAAGAAATAGAAGTAACCCAAGAAGAATTAATCAATGGTTACAGTCGGAATAGTGATTACACACGAAAAACTCAGGAGTTATCTCAATTAAGGAAAGACTTAGATGCTAAGCAATCTGAAATTGATAATAACTTGTCTGACATAAATCGTGAAAGAGCAGAGTACAGAGAATTGTTACCTAAAATCAAAACTATATTACAAAATGGTTTTGTAGAAGAACCAAATTGGGAGTCTTTAAGGGAACAGGACCAGGTAGAGTATCTGACCAAAAAACAAGAATGGGACGAACATCTTAATAAGATAAAGTCTGTAGATGCTGAATATAATCGTATTACAGAGCAAGAAAATGCTGAAAGGCAAGAACTGCTCAAGAAACAATTATTAGATAGCCAACAGAAATTATCGGATCTTCTTCCGGAGTGGAAAGATGAAAAGGTTAAAATGGAAGAAATTTCAAACATAACCAAAACTGCTGAAAGTCTAGGTTTCACTAAAGAAGAAGTTAATGCTGTAACTGACTATCGCTTTATTCTTTTGCTGAGAGATGCGAGTTTATATAACAAGCAAAAAACAGCATTAAAGAAAAAACCAACACAAGCGAAGGCCAGAACAAAATTAGCTAAACCAGGAACTTCTAATAGGGTTAAGCCAACATCTTCTGTCAAGAAAGCTCAACAAAGGGTGGCTAAAACAGGCAGAGTGTCTGATGCGGCCAATTATTTTGAAAAAATAATCTAATTTAGAGGTTAAATAAAATGGCAAAAGTTACAAATTCTTTTACATCATATGACGCTACTTCTAACCGAGAAGACCTTTCGAATGTAATTTACAATATAGATCCAACTGCTACTCCATTTATGAGTGCTATCGGATCAAAAAATATTACTAATGTTGTATTCGATTGGCAAACTGAAAATTTACCTACTCCTAGCGGAACAGGTCAATTAGAAGGTTTTGAACTTTCTCGTGCTACAAGTACAGCGACTACTAGGGAGTCCAATGTGGCTCAAATTTCATCAAGAGATGCAACTGTATCTGGTTCACAAGATGCTTCTGATCCTGCCGGTAAAAAGCAGGAATTGGCACATCAAATGGCCTTAATGTCTAAAGCATTAAAAAGAGATATGGAAGTAGCTCTATGTCAAAATACTGCTAAAAATGCAGGTAATGCTACTACTGCTAGACAGACTCGTTCTTTCGAAGCGTGGATCACTACTAACAAAAGTAGAGGTACAGGCGGAGCTGACGGATCTGCTTCTGCGGCGGCTACTGATGCGGCTACAGGAAACAGAAGGGCATTAACCGAAACGCTTTTGAAAGGTGTTTTGCAGTCTATGTTCACTAACGGAGCTGAACCTAAAATGGCTATAGCCGGTCCGGTAAATAAAGGAGTTATCTCTGGTTTTACAGGCCGAAGCAATACTAGACAAAATGTATCTGCTGATACAGTAAGTGCTAGTATTTCAGTCTATGCTTCCGATTTTGGAGAGTTACAAATCGTACCTTCAAACAGAAGCAGAGATAGATCTTTGTTATTAGTAGATCCTGAGTTTGCTAAAGTTTCTTATTTAAGAAATTTCCAAACAATGGATATTGCTAAAATCGGAGATGCTGATACAAAAATGATCTTAGCTGAGTACGGCTTAGAAATGAGCAACGAAGCGGCACACGGAATTGTAGCCGACTTAACTGCTTAATAATTTGTAGGCAACAAATATTGGGGGAGCTTATGCTCCCCCTTATTTAAAAATGGCTAAGACAACTCTTATAAATCACGAAACAGGTTATTCATCTTCTTTTGTAACAGAAGATAACAAATCAATAATTCATTCTGTTCAAGATGTTAAAAAAGTTATTAACCATGCAAAATATTTATCAGAACAAAAAGCACAAAAAGATTTTCGTCATGTTGCAGAAATCCCCAAAGTTATCTGGGAAAAAGCTATACTAGAGGGGTGGGCCAATGACCAAGCTAAATGGAAAGAATGGCTTAACAACAAAGACAACGAATGTTTTAGGACATGGAAAGGTAAGATATGACTTATGACGAAATAAAAACAAAAGTAGCAGAATACTTAAATAGAACTGATTTGACTTCTCAAATGGATATGTTCATAGATCTTACTGAGTCTGATATAAACAAAGTTATTAAACACCAGGATCTTATAAAAAGAGCTAACGCTGTCGCAGAAACACAGTACACACAATTACCTAGTGATTGGTCTAGGGTTATAAATGTTGAATTAAACACTTCCGATCACACTACTTTATTACAACAATCTACAGAGTCTTTAGATTTAAAAAGAACTTCTATAGATAATGTATCTGGAAGACCAGAATATTTTGCAATTACCGATAATGCTATAGAACTTTGTCCCACACCAGACACAAATTATGAGTTACAATTAACATATTATGCAAACATACCGGAGCTAAGCTCAACTAATACAACAAATGTTGTTAGTGATAAGTTTCCAGATGTTTATATATATGGGTGTTGCAAACACGCTTCTGTTTTTTTAATGGAAGATGAAAGAATAGGAATGTTCCAAACTCTTTTTGACAAAGCATTAGAAGAAGTAAGGTTGCAACAAGAAAGAGCTTCTTTTGGAGTAGGTTCGCTTATACCAAGAAGAAAAAAATATGGTAAAGCAAAAAAACAAACATATTATTTTAAAAACTAGAAGGTATTATTATGGCATTTAGTGATTATTTAGAAGACAAAGTTTTAGAGCATGTATTTGGCGGCAACGCTTTTACAGCTCCTTCTACTTTGTATGTAGCTTTATTTACTGTTGCTCCTTCTGATACCGGCGGTGGCACAGAAGTTTCTGGTGGAGCTTACGCTAGGCAAACTGCTACTTTTAATGTATCTGGTACAAATCCTACCGAAGCTAGTAATGTTGCTTCTGTAGAATATCCAACTGCGACAGCTAGTTATGGAACAGTATTAGCTGTAGGAGTTTTTGATGCGTCAAGCGGTGGCAATTTATTAGCTTATTCAACTTTAACAACTAACAAAACTATTGATACAGGAGATGTATTCCGTATAAACGCCGGAGATCTTGACATCAGACTAGCATAACATCATGGCCACAATCGGCTATAACGAAGGTTATTACAGCAGATCAAAATGGAATGACTTAGCTTTTCAAGCTAGAGCTACTATTACTGCTGTTAGCTCTGCACAAGCTCAAGGATCTATAGTAATTTCTGCCGCTAGTGTTATTAGTGCTGTTTCTGATGCTAGTGTTATAGGTACAAAAATCTTTTTAGGATCTGCTCTTGTTGAAGCAAACTCTCAATTTATTTCTGCCGGACAAAGATTTAGAACATCAACTGTTAGTATAGAAGCTGTTGCTTCTGTTCATGCACACCCAACTTGTATTTATTTAGGAAGTAGCATTATAACTGCTGTTTCGTCTGCAATTGCTGTTGGAAGTATTGTAAAAACAGGAGCTTGTATTATTAACGCTGTCAGTAGTTTTACAGCTACCGGTAGGTTAAAATGGGAACCAGAAACTTTAACAACTGAAACATGGACTGAACAAGTAATACCTACTGAGTCTTGGACTCCGGTAAATATTTCTTCTGAAACATGGACCGAGCAGGATTGATATGGCAGATACACAGACTACCAACTTAAATTTAATAAAACCAGAACCAGGAGCGGCGGAAAATACTTGGGGAATTTCGCTAAACTCTAACTTAGACGATATAGACGCAATATTTGCTTCTGGCGGAACAGAAGTAAATATGAGATTTAATTCTGCTAATTTTGATGATAGTAAACAAATTAATTTTGGAACAAATGATGATGCCAATATAAGGCATGACGGAAACAACACTAAATTTACACATACCGGAACAGGTGGTTTGTATATTGCGGCAGATACTTTTTGTTTGCAAAACGGAACGCATGATGAAAATTTTATCTGTATGGCCGACAATGGAGCAGTAGATTTATATTACGATAATGTTAAAAAATTAGAAACTACTGCAAATGGAGTAACGATCTCAGGAGATATGGTTTTAAATGGGACCGACTCAATTAAAGTTTCTGCCGGAACTACAGCTCAAAGAAACGGATCTCCTGTTAATGGAATGTTTAGATACAACACCACGACAAATGAATTTGAAGGTTATCAAAACAATGCTTGGGGAGCTATCGGCGGTGGTGGAACTACTGTTAATAATAATGCTGATAACAGAATAATTACCGGAAGCTCAACGGCAGATACTTTAGAAGCTGAAACAGATTTGACCTATACAGGCGGATCTGGAAGTGTTGGCACTTTAGAAAAATTAAGCAGTCATTTAGAGTTAAAAGCGGCAAATGAATTAATGCTTAATGCAGGTAGCGACGGCACTATAAATTTTCAAGATGCGGGATCTACTTATGCAAGATTAATACAAGACTCTAATTCAGATGTAATATTTAGCCAAATAACATCAGATAAAGATATTATATTTAAAGGTGTGGACGGATCTGCGACTATTACTGCTCTTACTCTTGATATGTCTGAAGCAGGAAAAGCTATATTTAAAAGTAATGAAATTGAGTTTGACAATAGTACCAACAGCACACAAGTAGCAACGATAGCTATTAACGATCCTGGAAATAACGCTGGTAAGTATTTAAGATTAAAAGGACATTCTGCTGTAAGACTAGAAGGCAATCAAATTGAATTTTATGATAATAGTGGCCCTTTACATTTGCTTGTAAGCGGTGGTGTAAGCGGTACAAGTCCGGCTTTTTCTGCTACAGCGGCGAGTAATACAAATTTTACTTTTAAAACAAGCTCAGGCGGTAGTCAAACTATAGCTTTTACCATAGCGTCTAGTGGCATTACTGCTAGTGGAAATGTTACAGCTTTTTCAGATGTAAGACTTAAAGATGATATTAAAACTATAGAAGGCGGTTTAGAGATTGTTGAAAAACTTAGAGGGGTTACATACAAAAGAAAAGACACAGAAAAAAATAAAGAAAATATTGGAGTTATAGCACAAGAAGTAGAAGAAATTTTGCCGCAGATTGTTAATACAGCAGATGATGAAATGGGTACTAAGTCTGTAGATTATGGAAAAATTACTTCGGTTTTAATAGAAGCAGTTAAAGAGCTATCAGCTAGAGTAAAAGAATTAGAAGGTAAATAATGGCTTTACCAGGATCTGGAACAATAAGTTTAAATCAGCTTCATGTTGAAGCAGGGGGATCTTCTGGAGCGACTTGTACAATGAATGATGCAGACATACGAGATATAGGGGATTTTTCTGCTAATACTGCAAGAGGATTAAATGCTTGGTATGGCAAAAAAGCCAAATGGATTATAACTATGTCCACAGGACAAACTACTGTAAGCACAGCAGGAAGTGATTATGTAGCCGCTAATACAGAAAGATATAGGGGATATAATAGTGTAAATGGTACAAGACCCGGAGCTACTCAGACTTATGGCTCTATGAATGACTATCAAGATGCAGACTATTTAAACAACAAAACTATATATGCTTTTGCTGTTAATGGAAGCTCGTCTGTAGCTCAACCTGCTTCAACTATAATGATTTTACAATGTGCTGACGGATGTGCAAATACAAACGCCGCTTTTTTAAAAGTCAAAGTTAATAGCTCTACTTACAACAGAAGTGATGCGACTTATTCCGAGATATCTCTTTTTGAACAATGGAATTGGAGCTTAGGAACGCAAACTGTACCTAACAATACAACAGGAGCAATATCTCCTATGTCTGCTCCTAGCTCAAGCACTACTATAACTTTTATAGGACAGTAATGAGTAAGATAGAACTAGAACAATTTGTTAAGGTTCAAGGACAAACTAGAAAAGATTATTCTGTAGATGTAGCAATTAATAATGATGTTGATGAAGATAATAAACCTTTTCAAAGATTATCTATGTGGGTTACTGATCCGGTAAGCAAAGAAGATGTAAGATTTGAATGGAATAAAACAGATAGTGCTTTGGCTTTAACTAAAGAAAATGATAAATGTTATATAGACACAGATGCAGTTATTTATTATCAAAAAAATTGGGAAGTAGAAGTTTATAAAAACTTCTTAAATAACTCTACTTTGGTTCCGCCTGATCCAGAATTAGATGATTATAATATTAAGAAAAATATGGCCGTTCCTAAAAATCCTAATACTTATGATGAAGTTTATGTAAATAAAAAATTAGTTAGAACGGATTACAACATTGGCTTACATCAAGCTAAACCGCTTATAGAAGAAGTAGAAAAAGTTTTTGGAAAAGATCAAGATTGGAAACAAAATAGATTTAATATTATTGGGACCTACACAGCTCACGAAGACGCTCCCCTAAGACCGCCTTATACGAATGAAAAAACTTATAGTTGGTACAATGTTTTTATAGAAATGCCAGAAGAAACATTAAATGCGTTTAATGTTCCTGATGTTGGCTACACATATAATGGTTGGCACGCCATAAAATACAATACTGTATCTGGAAAAAAACAATTAAAAGTGGTTATTCAAGACGACGAATATACAAGTAATTATCAAGAACACCCAGATACTTTTATTCCTAGACCGCCTGTTCCTTATTACGCTTCTAAAAGTCATTTTTTTGCAAAAATATTTAATGAAGACGGAACAGAAGCAGATGAATATGATGTTTTTTTTGTAACTACAAAAGAAATTATGAAAGAATTTTGCAAAGAACAAAATTTACAGTTTCCTATGCCAGAAAGCAGAGAAGATGATTTTGTTTGGATTTATGGTTTGGTGTATGACAAAAATACTTTAGAAATAAAACAGGTCAAAGGATATGTTCGTTATCCTACAGAAGAAAGCGAATGGCTATAAAACTAGATACAAAAAAAATTGACGAAAAATTCTATAAAAAACTAGAACAAGAAATACTGTTAAGAAAAGAATTTAAAAAAAAATTCCATAACTAAGATATAATTTAACCTATGGCAGACACATTTACCAATATATTAAATTTAACCAAGCCAGAAGTAGGAGCAAGTACGAATACTTGGGGTGGCAAGATCAATGCAAATTTAGACGCTGTAGATGCTATTTTTAACTCAGCAGGAGCAGGAACTTCTGTAGGTTTGAATGTAGGCACAGGAAAAACTTTAAAAGTAGCCGGAACTTTGGATATTGACGGAACTATTGATTGTGAAGGCGGAACTATTGATAACACTACTATTGGAGCTAGTACACCGGCTCCAGGATCTTTTACTACTTTAGGAACTAATGGTTTAGCTACTCTAAACAGTCTTACTGTTTCTGGAACTGCCACTTTGCCTACTGTAGATATAAATGGCGGAGCTATAGACGGAACACCTGTTGGAGCTAATTCTGCTTCTACAGGAAATTTTAGTAGCGTTGGAATTACCGGAAATCTTAATACGCTAGGAACTATACAAAAAAGCGGAACAAATATTTTTGATTTAATTTATCCGGTAGGATCTATTTATATAAATGCAACTAACTCTAACAATCCTGCAACTTATTTAGGCATAGGAACTTGGGAAGCATTTGGGCAAGGTAGAGTTTTAGTAGGTCATAATACATCAGGCACATACGGAGTATTAGGATCTACCACAGGCCAAGAAACTTATAGCAAAACTATTAATGTTAATAATTTACCGCCACACAAACACGGAGTACCAAACTCTGACTGTCAAAATTATAATTTAGCTTATGGATATGTTGGCCAAACAAACAGCATAAATAGGTGGTGTGATACAGACGGAATTTCTGGATCTTCTGATAGTCCACCTGCAACATCAGCATCAGTATTTAATAGCTCTGGAACATTGCAATCACAACAAGCTATGACTTTAGACGCTAGACAACCTTCTATTGTTGTAAAAATGTGGAAAAGAATATCTTAATGTTAATTTATGGCTTTAGTAGAAGTAACTCCACCCGCCGGAATAGTTAAAAACGGAACTGATTACGCAAATAAAAATAGATTTGTGGACGGAGATCTTGTCCGCTTTGAAAATGGCTATTTAAAACCGCTTGGCGGTTGGACCAAATTTAGAAATAATCCTTTAGGAACTTTTTTTTCTACAACTATAACTACTACTAGCGGAAGCAATACTATAACAGCGACAACTTCTGTCGCACATGGATTAGCAGTAGGAACTTCTTTTGTTATAGAAAACTATACAGCTACCGGAGGAATACCTGGAACAGAACTTAATGCTCAAACTTTTTCTATAGCTTCTGTTCCAAGCACTACAACTTTTACTTTTACAACTTCTACATCTGCTACTTCTTCTGCAACTTCTTCGGCTTTTAGAATAATAATTCCTAGTGTGCCAATAGGTATGTATTCTTATAATGCAAACAATGGAGAAGAAATTTTAGCCGTAGGAACTAGGGCAGGTGTTAATGTTTTTTATGAAGATACTTGGTACGACATAACTCCGGCAGGTTTTGTAGCTGATGATGTAATTACTTCTGTTGGTTATGGAGCTTATCATTATGGAGTAGAAGATTGGGGAGATGCAAGAAGTCAATCACAAATACAATTTGATACTAAAAGTTTTTCTTTTGATAATTATGGAGAACATTTAGTTTTTTGTTTTCCGTCAGACGGAAAGTTATATCAATGGCGACCTAATTCTAATACCGGTGTTCCAGATACTATAGCAACACAAATACCTAACTCTCCTACAGGTTGTCAGGGCCTTGTAGTAAGTAACGAAAGACATTTAATAGCTTTGGGATCTTTAGGAGATCCTAGAAGAATAGCTTGGTCAGATAGAGAAGATAATACTACTTGGACCGCTTCTGCTAGAAATACAGCAGGTAATTTACAACTAGCTTCTGGTGGTAAAGCAAATTTTGCTTACAGATTTGGTAAGGACATAATTATTTTTACAGATATAGGCATAAATAAACTTTATTATGTTGGAAGTCCTTTTGTTTATGGTATTGAAGATGCAGGTATTAACTGTAAAGCAATAAGTCCTAGATCAATAATTTCTTCTGGTGGTTTTTTATCTTGGATAAGTGAAAATTCATTTTTTACATACAATGGCCAACTTAGAGAGTTAAAATCAGATGTTCATGATTTTATTTTTGACAATATACAAACTAATACCCAACAAGCTACTTTTGGAGCTCACAATATAGATTTTAGCGAGATCTGGTGGTTTTTTCCTGTTGGCGAAGTAACTCAATTATCTCCAAATAGATATATTATTTGGAATTATTTAGATAATGTTTGGAGTATAGGAGAGCTAGATAGAGGATCTTGGATAGATCAAGGTGTATTTAAAAATCCTTTGGCTACAGATAGTAATGGATTTATTTACGAACATGATAAAAGACCATTACTTAACTCTCCAGGATTAGGTTCAAGAAAACCTTTTTGCAAGACAGGTCCTTTAGAAATAGCATCTGGGGATAAAGTAGCTCAAATAAATCAAATATTATCAGATGAAGAAACTACAAATTTACCGGCAATAACATTAAGTTTTACAGGTCGTTTCAATCCATTAGGAGCTGAAACTGATTTTGGTAGTTTTAACTTTAATGCTAGTGGTTATACAGATGCTAGATTTTCAGCTAGACAAGTCCAAATGAAAATAGAAGGAGATGTAACTCAAGATTTTCAAGTAGGAAAAATTAGACTAGATGTAAAAGCTAGAGGTCGAAGATGATACAACCTGCTAGTAAAAATCAATACATACAAAATGTAACAAATGCAAAATTAGATGTTTCTAACACAGGAACATTTGAAACAATATATACAGCTCCAGGTACTACTGAATTTGATTTTTCTGTTATAGAGTCTATTTTAGTAGGAGATGATAATGGCCAAGCAACTACTGTAGATCTTGTGGTAACTACCGGATCTGCTAATCATTTTTTATTTAAACAAAAAAATATATCGGCAAATGGTACTGTTGAATTGTTAAGTAGAGATCTTGTTTTAAAATCAGCACAATCATTAAAAATACAAGTTAGCCATGCAAATATTAATGTTTTTGTTAGTTTAGTGGAGTATGGAAAAGGAGATTAAAAAAGAAGAATGGGAAGTTTATTGGGATCATTGTAAACCAATTATAGAACCTGCTGTAAAATATCAACAATCTTATACTATAGACGATATAGAAGATAAGATAAGACATGGATTTTTTCATTTATGGCCTGGAAAAAACTCTGCCATGATTACTGAATTAGTAAATTTACCGCAAGAAAGAGTATATAACTTGCTTTTTGCAGGTGGTAAATATGACGAAATAGAAGGTATAATAGAACAGATAGAGGTTTTTGCTAGAGCTATAGGTTGTTCAAAACTTATGGGCGGTGGCAGACCAGGTTGGCATAGAAAAATAAAACATTTAGGTTTTAAAAGAGATTTTATTTTAACAAAAACATTATGAGTTTTAGCAAAAGCAAAGAAACAGATACCGCAAATGTCCCTTCTTATTTAGAAGATTTATATAAAGATGCTTCTGACATTGGCCAAATAGCCGCAGGAGCTGATATGCCTGTATTTTCTGGAAATAGAGTAGCAGGATTAACTCCGGCAGAAATAGAAGCAGAAGCAGAAGCTAGAAGACTTTTTGGTACTTCTATGGCTTATGATCCAAGAACTAATTTAATGGAAATGATTGGTTTAGATGCTCCTTCTTACAATCCGGCTTCTTTGTTGGACGGAAACATGACTGCTTACGAAAACAGATTTACTAATCCGCTTATAGATACTGTTGTTAATGATTTTGACAGAATAAGAGATATGCGTGTTCAAAAAATTCAAGATGATGCAATCAATAGCGGAGCTTTTGGCGGAAATAGATCTGCTATTTTTGAACAAGAAGGCACTAGGGCCTTAGACGAAGAAATGCTTAAAACAGTAGCGGGATTAAGAGAATCCTCTTTTGATAAAGCTATGGGTAGATTAGAAGCAGATACAAATAGAATAGATCAATCCAGAAGAATTGGAGCTGATCTTTATGCTCAAAATTTAGATAGACAATCTGGTTTATTAAATAATTTACTAGCAGATCAATACAACTTGCTTGACTTATCAGATGATTTTGGAACAAGAAGAAGGGGATTGGACCAACAACTAATAGATGCAGATATAGCTAGATTTGACGAAGAAAGAAATATACCGCTAGAAAGATTAGGAATTTTACAAGCGGCTTCTGGTCAAATTAGTCCAAGTGTAATTGGCAGAACTAAAACAAGTAGCTCTAAATCAATATCTCTATCAGATATTGGAAAATTACTTTCTGGAGTAGGAGCTTTAGGCGGAACGGCCGGAGTCTTATAAGAATGATAGATCCTAAATTTAAAGATATGCTTACTCTTGCTAATATGGGAGTTACTCCAGACGCTTTGACAGCTTTTAAAAATCACAGAGATAGATTGCAACAAAATGAAGATGCTTTAAAAATGAGAAATACTGTTTTATTTGGCAACACTTTTGCAAATCCTGGTTCGCAAACTAATGCTACTTTTATACCGCCAAAACCAGGAAGTATGTATGACAATATGATTTCTCCTAATAATGTTAATAATACACGAAGGGACATGATGAAAACTCAAGCAAATCTTGCTATGACAGACAGTCCTATAAATCCAATGTTTAATCGCCCTGCTAGACCTAGTGGCAGTACATTACTTAATAATGTAAATGCAAACTCAGCTCCATTAATGTTTCAAAATTTAGATAAAGAAGCTTTATTAAATAATTTGCAAGGAACTATTAGAGCCGGAGATGCAAAAGAAAAAAGAATTAAAGATAGGAAAGAAACATTTAATAAACTATCAAAAGTAGGTTTAGCTTTACAAGGTAAAGATCCAAATGCTTCTAATATGAGTAATTTTATGAAAATGTTAGATTTGCAATACAAAACAAATTTGATGAACGCACAAAATCTAAAAAACCAGGATAGAAATGCAATAATATCATTTGCAAGATCACAAGCTCCACAAGATCCTAGTCTTTCAGACTCAGAATTAAATGCTATTATGAATAATGATGCTGTAGCTTTATCATACGGAAATAGAGAAGCAAAAGGTAACAAACCAGAAGATACATTAAATAGCTATATATTAACGGGAACAATAAGTCCAAACGCATTTGGTTTTTTACAACAAAATCTTAATAAATTTCCAGATGATGCAGAAGGCAAAATGATAAAAGATATATTGAGTAAAACTACTTATGAACAATATGTAAAAAACGACAAAGCAAAACAAGATTTTAATAGTTTGTTACGAAGACAAAATACAACAGGAGATCCTAATATAAATAGATACATAGACGGATCTTTTGTTACTGAGTCAGAAGCAGATGCTTTGAATTTTGCAAGAGAAAGCTCTTTCTTACAGAGAGTTAAATAGTGGTATATCATTATGGGAGCTTATGAAGATTGGCTAGAAGGAAATCTTGAAGTTTCAGAAGTCCCCGTAACAGATATAGACGAACAAGCTCAAATCGAGCTAGAAACAAATCCCGAAAATCCCGGACCTATAGGTAATTTTTATAGAACAGTTATCGGTGGATTAAGGGACTCCGGACAATCCAAACTTGGCCTTGTAGAAGACCTAGCTGAAATGGGAGATCGTGGCGTAATAGGCCCAAGTATTAATAATCCCCTGACACAAATGCAAATAGTAAATGCTTTGAATAAAAAACTTTATGGAGAAGACGGATTACCAGAAATACCAGAACCAACTTATTTTGGCGGATCTTTTGCTAGAGATATTATTCAGTTTCTTCCTGATTTTATTGGTTTTGATAAAATAATACGAGGTCCCCAAATTGCCGCAACGCAAGGCCCTTCTTTTGTAAGGGGTTTATATAATAGACTTATGGTTCCTGGTTACAAAACTGATAAGGTAGGAGCTGTTAAAGATATAGCGGATAGAACTGCGTCTGATATTGTAAGATATGGAACTATAGGTAGTATTGCTGAACAAACTTCTTTTGATCCAGAAGAAGAAAGGTTATCTAATCTTTTATATGATACTTTTGGTCCAGATGTTTTTGTTGTTGGCCCTGTAGCTGAATATTTAAAAGCAGATCCAGACGACTCTGTAGCTCAAAGTAGATTTAAAATGGCTATAGAAGGAGCAGGTATAGGATCGCTTCTTAGTCCTATTGTTGGTTTTTTAGGCAGAAATTTTGATATTAGATCTGTTAAACAGCAAGAAGCAAAGATAGCTGACAAAATACAAAAAGAACAAATCTTTGAAGAAGAATTTGTTGGGCCTAAATTGCCAGAAGAACCTCCTACTAGCCAATCAGAAAAAATTATAAACGAAAAAAAATTAGATACTCCTGTTTATAGAGAAGACGGATCTTTAGATGTAGATGTTTCAGATACAAATAAATATTTAGAAAAAGAAGTATATGGGCCAGATGATATTGAATTTAATAAATTTTTAGATACTAGAGATTATAGTAATAAATTTAAAAACATTTTTGAAAGATATTCTCGTTTGTTTAGATCTGACATTGATCCTGCTTTAAAGTTTGAAGATCCAAAATTAAATAAACAATTTTTAGCAGATGAAATTACAAAAATTAAAATTAGAGCTAATAAAGATTTTCAAAAATTTAAAGCAAAAAAACTACCAGATAGTCCTTCAGCTAATAGATTACAAGAACCAAATTATCCTAAAGTAATTACTGCTAAAGAAATTTTAAGAAAAATAAAACCTTTTACCTATGCTCAATTAAAAGTAGGCGAAATAGGAGAGTCTTTAGGTTTAACTGATAGTAGAGGAAGACCTAGTAGAGCTTATCTTCGTGGCAAAGGAAAAGAAAGCAGATATGAAACACAAAATCAAAAAGATCTAAGAGAAAAAACGGAGCAAGATGAAGTTTTAGACGGACAATTTTGGGACAACTTAGCAGAAGACATGGAACGCAAGGGTTATGAAATTCAATATGATAATACTCAACAAGTTTTAGAAAAAGGAGATGATACTAACTCTGCATACAATGTATTAACAAGACTAATAGCAGAAGATGCTCCAAGTCCAAAAGATGATTTTAAATTATTAGAATACGAACAATTATTACAAGGTATAGATGAAGAAAGAAGACTTATTAATGACTTGGGATTTGATCCAGATGAACTGACAGATGCACAATTAGACGAAGTTATTAATAATTTTATAAAAAATACTTCTGAAAGATTTGAGCCAGATGATCCAATAATAACTGCTTTAAAAACACTTGTTCCTGCTAATTTAAGAGGAGATAAAGGATTGCCATTAGGAGAAGGAGCTGATGTTCCGCCTGGACCACCACCACCACCTAGATCAGACGACGGGCCACCGCCAGACTTTGATCCTGGAGATCCTAATAAAGTAGTAAATATTAATTTGGAAAAATATGATTTTTCTAAAGGAGATATACAAGCTCTAACTAGACAGGCCATAAAAAATGGAGATTGGATTAAAGCTAGAAATCAAATGCAATTTGGTCCTGACGGAAAATTGTTAAGAGAAGATGCTTTAACTAGCGGATTGACTATAGATAAATTTATTAATGCTCCTAAAAATATAAAATTTACTCCGCAAGAACTTATGGCCGCTAGAATGATGTTGCAGTATTTAGCAAAACAAACAAAAGAATTAGGAGAAGAATTAAATATATTACTTGAAGCAGGAGAAACGCCTTCTAATAAACAATTATACAATTTTCAATTATTAGAAATGGATCTGGGAGCTGTAGGAGAAAGACTTGTTGGAGAAACTTCTTATGCAGGTCAATTACTAAACTCTTTTAAATATGATGTTGATAATTTAACACCAAAACAAGCTAGAGAATTTGTAGATGATATTGTTAAACAAAGACAAGTTACTAATAAAGGTTTGCAAAATATAGAAGCAAGAATAAGAAATGCGGCCAAATTAGAAACTCCAGAACAAATTGCTATTAATGCTCAAAGTGCAGTAAGACCGCCAACTATTTTAGACATGGCACAAGAATTTTGGATAAATGCTTTGCTTTCTGGTATTCCTACACAAGCAGTAAATATGGGCAGTAATGCTATAGTAGCGGCTTTTAGGCCTGTAGAAGCGTATGCTCAAGCGGCAATTTCAGTAGGCAGAAGAAAAGATCCCGATAGAAGACTCTCTTTTTCAGAAGCAAATGGTAACGCTTTTGCTACTATTTATGGATTAAGAGATGCTTTAAAAACAGCGGCAAAAGTATTTTACAACCCAGATTTAGTAAAAGATCCAAATACAAAATTAGAATTAGCTAGGCAAAAATCAATTAATACAAAATTAAAAGTTTTTGGTTACGACATTATTGGAGATACTATTAGATTGCCAGGCAGAGGTTTATTAGCAGGAGATGTATTTTTTAAACAACTAGCTTACAATCAAAATGTTTATGGCAAGGCCTTCGATATAGCGGCAAAAGAAGGAATTAAAGATCCTATAAAATTTATGAAAAGAGTAAATAGTCTTGTCATGGATCACAAAAAAACACCGACAGCAGGTGTTTTAGGCAAAGACTTTGAAGAAATTGCATTAGAACAAGGACGCTATCAAACATTTACAAACAATCTTGGCCCTACCGGAAGAAGTTTTCAAAGACAATTAAACGGCCCATTAAAAGCTCTCAAATTTGTAGTGCCTTTTGTAAGAACTCCGGTAAATATTGTTAAATATTATTTAGAAAGATCTCCTGCCGGTGTTGTAAATGTTTTAAGAAAACAAGGAGCTGAACGAGATGCGGCAATAGCAAAAACACTTTTAGGAACAGGATTGGCAGTTTTAGCTTATCAGTTAGCGTCAGAAAAAAAGATTGTTGGCGGTGGGCCTATAGACAGGCAAGAAAGAAGATTATGGCTTCAAGACAGATCTAATGTTCCTTATTCATTCAAAACATCAGACGGCAAAAGTTATGAGTTTTTTAGGTTTGAACCTACTGCTATGATTTTTGGAATTGCCGCTGATATGCAACAAATAATGGAAGAAATTTATAGAAATCCAGAATTTTACGGAGAAGACGGAAAGTTTTTACAGGACAAACTAGGAACTCGTATTTTTGATATGTTAATAGGATTAACTAATTCTTTGCAAAGAAACTTAACTGATAAAACTTTCTTTAGAGGTATTACAGATTTAGTAAGTGCTATAGACTCAGAAACTCCTACAGGCATAGAAACTTATGTAAATAATTTCTTAGGATCTTTTGTACCTACAATGTTTAGAAACATTAATGATGTTAATGATCCATTTTTAAGAGATACCAGAAAAGCTGTAGATAAAATAATGGACGACCTACCTTTCTTTAGCAATCAAGGTATGCCTATCAGAAGAAATATTTTTGGAGAAAAAATGTTAAGAAGAAAACAAGGTCCGCAAGTGTTTTCTCCTATAACTGTTGGTACGGCAGAACCAGATCCCATACTAACTGCTTTTGCTGACGCAAATTATTTTCCAGGTAAAATGAATAGAAAATTAGACGGAGTAGAATTAAACGAAAAACAATACGAATATATGTTGGATAGATTAGATCTTATGAACTCTAGATCAGAGTTTGAAGCATTAATTTCAACATTTTCTAGTAATGATCCGCCAAGATTTAGAAGGGAAGGATTTGAACAATTAATGGGAGAGCTTAGAAAAAATGCAAGGCAAATGACTCTTGACGCTATCATGTATGATGAAAACAGTCCGGTATATAGTCCTTCCTGGAGAAAGGCATGGGAGAAAGAACAGCGTAGTACGGATTAATGCCTTGCCCTACAGAAAGAGTTGGGAAATGCGGAGAACATTTAACAGCTTCTTTTCTTTACTCATTTGGATCAGATCTAGTTACAATGCCACACGGATCTCACGCTGATATAGTTTTTGAATACAAAAATATTTTGTATAAATGCCAAGTAAAAACTGTTACTAAAAAAAAGAAATATATATCTAAACATAACGGCAGACATTATAGGACCGGTTGGTGTTGGGATATTAGAAGGGGTGGCAATACTAAAGAAAGAAGATATGGCACAAAAGGTACACACAATATAGATCTTTATGCTTTAGTTTGTCTTCCTTACAAAAATATAATCTTTGTACCTTTTTTTAAAAAAACCAGAATAACTTTTAACGACGACGAAGTTAAAACTGCAAACTCAAAAGAAACTTTAAAATATACTTTAGATTTAATTAAGCAAAATCAGCTTGTTAGCTAACTCTACATTATTTTTAGAAACTTCTTGTCTAATCTCTCCGTATCTTTGCATAGAAGATAAGCTCTGATGTCCTAATAAATTTCCTACTTGTCTATGGCCTAAACCTGCTGATAAACAATATGTAGCGAATGAGTGCCTAAGATCATGTAATCTTAGATGCGGACAATCACATTCCTTCCTAATTCTATCCCAAGTTTTTTCCGGAGATTTTATACCTGTAATTGTTTTTTCATTAGGACAGACTTCTATAATTTTATTTATAATTTTTATAGCATGATCTGACAAATAAATAATTCTGTCTTTACCGGTTTTTTTACCTGTCTTATATTGGTCAAAAGGTATTACAATTTTATTATCTTTTATCCAAGATCTTTGTGCATTTGCTATTTCGCTTTTTCTAGCTCCTGTTAGTATGAGTAACCATATAAAAGATATAGACCTTATCTTTCCTGGTTCAAAGTTTTCTAATTCATTTAGCTTTTTAAATACTTTTAACTTTTCTTTTTCGGTATAGCTAGTAGTAATTTTCTTTTCTGGATTGCCTTTTATACTTCTGGCTATATTATTTTCTATACCATAACATTCTTCATCAATAGCAAAATTTAAACTAGCTACTATGAATTTAAGAAATTTATTTGCTTGTGATTTACTTTTTTTAGAAATAAATGCAAAAACATTTTTAATATCTTTTCTTGTTAATTCATTTACATAAATAGATCCAAGATATTTTTTTGCATAATTTTGATATAAAGATTGATATTGTTTTGTTGTAGTTTCTTTTACATCTCTTGCCTTACAGTCTTTTATGTATTCAGAAAACAAAACATCATACTTAATTTCTGTTGCGTCTTTTGGATCTTCTACTAAACCTTCTTCTATATCTTTGTAATGAGAATAAATTTTTATAGCTCTTTTGCGTATCTCGGTAATACTTTCATCTGGATAACGAGCTTCTATTTTTCTTTTTATTTTTTTTCCTTTGTTGTGCCAAATCAAATAATAATATTTAGATCCGTTTCTATGTCTAGTTTTTAATTTATTGAATTTTTTATCGGCTATATGCCTATCTTTTTCTTCCATGTTTTTCTCCTGCTTTTGTACGCTTATTAATATGTATTTGAAGTCTTTGTAAAGTTTCTTTAGTTAATTTGCCATTGTGTTTAGTCTTCATGTTTTTCTCCTTTTTTATGCACTAATTCAATTTCCATTTCTAAGTAATGTATTGCTTTATTAAGATCATCAATCCTACTTCCTTTATCTCTACTAATATATTTGATAGCGTTACCACAACAATAAGATAGTTTATTAGCCAATATATATTCTATTGGCTCTATGCCTAGTTTCTTGTAGTGATTACCTGCTACTTGCTTTTTTAGAGTTTTTGGTTTCCTTGACATTTTTTTTAAATATTTTATCCCAATTATTTTCAAAAGTTTTTTTATCAACTTTTATAGGACGAGGATCTGATCCTTTCGACATTATATTTTTGTGAGAATGGCAATTAATAAGACATTAGTTATGAAAATTTCCGCCGAGAGTATCGTGTGATACCATACCCAACGGGCCTTATAAATATTTTCAATAGTAATTTCTTCGTCCTTTTTCATTTAATTAATGTTTGCATTTCCTTAACATCTGTATATCATAATGGTTATGAGGAATAATATCTAGTCGTGTCTAGTAATCAGAAGACATTTTTATCCAGGCAAGAGTGTGCTGAAAGAATTGGTGTTAGCGTGAGAACACTTGATCGTTGGCGTTTTTCTGGAGAAGGGCCTAGTTATTACAAGATACAAAAAGCAGTAAAGTATGAGGAGCAAGACATTGATAGTTACTTGGATAATCAAAAAATTACTACATTCTAAAAAATGCCTGTCATACATCACGCAAAGATTGCTCCGTCTGGATTGGATAGATATACAAAATGCCCTGCGTCGCCAAAAGCATCAGAAGGTTATGGTTCTAGCAGTAGTAATGCTTCTCGTATTGGTAGTGTAGTACACGAAATGAATGAAATGAGATTACAAGGTAGATTTGAAGGTGTTGATTACAAAGAGTATTGGTTAAACAGAGAAGTAGAATTTGAAGGTCATACAGTTAAGGTAGATGCAGAAATGATTGAAGCGTCTAATACATATTGTGAATATGTAGTGCAAAGAAAAAATGAAGAAAAAAAATCAAAACTTTATATTGAAGAAAGATTGGACGGACATGAGATCCACCCAGACTTATGGGGAACAACAGATATTTTAATAGTGCAAAAAGACAAAATAATTATTATTGACTATAAGAATGGCAAATATCCGGTAGAAGTAGAAAATAATTTACAGCTAAGAGCTTATGCTCTTATGGCTTTATCAAAGTATTCAGAAAAAACAAAAGTAGAAATGGTTATAGTGCAACCTAGAGCGTGGCATAAAGACGGACCAATAAGATCTACAGAAATTTCTTCTGAAAATTTGGTAAATTGGGCGTTTGATTGGCTAAAGCCAAAAATAGACGCCTGTTTTGAAGATGAACCTGTTTTTGCGGCGGGAGATCATTGTATCTTTTGTCCCCATAAACTTAATTGTGATACTCATAAAGAGTATTTACTTAGTGAGGAGTACATTGAGCGAAAAAAACAACGAACTAAAAGAGCAATCTACAACAGATAGCGAAGAAAAACCTTACTTGTCTTATGAACAGGACGGAGTAAAAAAGAATATCTACAAAAGCAATTTAGTAGATGCTGAGCTAGAGATTACAGTCAAAGGTAATCAGTTAGCTCTAGCTGAGATTTGTGCCTGGACAATCAATGGTTTGGCACAACTTGAGCAAGACTCGGAACAAATTACACAAGCAAGAAAGATTGAACAACTTACGCAGTTAAAACAATCTTTTGAGTTTCTGCGTAATTATTCATTTGAGTTATTAAGAGTAACATTAGAAAAAGGAGAAAAAAATGACAATTAAAGCAATTAGAAAAGGAGCTAGTAAAAAACCTATGCGTATGGCTATATACGGACCTGCCGCAATCGGTAAAACATCTGCTGTTTGTGAAATGCCAGATCCAATGATACTGACATTGGAAGAAGGTCTAATTACACAGACAGACACTAACATTTGGAATACAGAACCCATTGAAAGTTTTTCAGAGTTTGTAGAATACCTAGAAGAAATAATTAATAATGATGATTACAAAAGCAGAAAAACTTTAGCGATTGACTCTTTAGATTGGCTAGAAACTCTCATTGAAAAATATGTATCAGATAAAGACGGCAAAGAGTCTATATCCGATTTTGAATGGGGGACAGGTTATTCAAAAGCAAAAGAAACATTGACACAAGTGTTTGACCTTTTAGATCAGATTAGAGATAAAAGAAAAATGCGTGTGGTTTTTATATGTCATGTCAAAGAAGACCGAAAAGAAAAACCAGGACTAAAAGATTATCAAAAATACGAGCTTAAACTTAGGACCGGCTTTGGAGAAAAAGTTAAAGAATATTTAGATATGGTTTTGTTTTATAACTACAAATTTGGAGAAGTTAAAACACAAGACGATAAAGGATCTCTCAAAACAAAAGTTACACAATCTAAAGAAAGATATTTCTTTACAGAAGATTGTATAAGTTATTTTGCAAAAAATAGATATAACTTACCCCCAGAAATGAAAGTTGAAAAAGGTAAGGTGTGGAAAACTTTAGAGCAAGAACTTAAAACTGCATTGGCCGGAGATCAAAATGGTTGAGCCAAACAAAAGAAGTAAATTACCTTCTTATGAAGGGTATGACCGAATACTCGACAGAGTAAAAGGAATCATTAAAGAAAAAATTGGATCTAGCGATTTACTAGATAAGGCATTGATGAAATGTCTGCTAGAAATAGAAGACTTAGAAACAGAAATTTCTGAAACTCTAAGCGGTAGATTTGAATTTTTTGATAACAACGAAGAACATTAGTAAAAAGCGAGGTAAATATGACTAATTTCAAAAACTTAATAGAACAGGCGGGAGAAGAAAATGCTTCTATGTCTGATTTTGTAGAATATCCAGAAGGTAGATACTTGATAAATTTCGTCCAAGCAGATGAAATAACAGACTTTGTATCTAAATCAGGTAAAACTTATGACGCTACTGATATAGAGTTTCATGTAGAAGGTTGGGAAAATAAGACTCTTAAATCAAGATACTTTACTGCCTATGACAAGGAAAATTCTGGAGAAGATAAACTTCATAAGGCGGCCTTGAGTGGTACTATGAAATTGCAAAATATTCTTATGGCTATGGGCGTGAAACCAGAAGACTTTCCGGAGAGCATAGAGCAGTTTAATCAAGTGTTGCAAGGTAAAAGTGCTACTTGTCTTTTGAAAAAAAGAGAATACGAAAGCAACGGACAAAAAAAATCTACATTGGATCTTGACGAAGATTTTGCAGGACAAAATTGGAAAGTTGTCGGGGAAGAAAAACATATAGATATTTCAAATCTTGGATCTTTTGAAGAAGAAAAAATTGAGAAAAAAGAAGAAGTTCCTGCTCCTGTAGAAACAAAGACTGAGGAGTTTGACGAAGAAATTCCTTTTTAAATCTTGTTTGATATAAAAAACAACAGGCCTTCTTTATGTGCCTGTTGTTTGAAACCTTCTGGAGCAATTTTATTGCAAATAGATGATAAGTATTATGGTGTCTGTAATAACGGACACCATACAGAAGAAATTAAAACAAGAGTGAAAAACAAAATGGAAATAACCAGGCAGTCTAACTTAAATTATAAAAGTGTTGATTATGCAGTAGCGGAAGTAAAGTCATTGTATCAACAGTTGGCGAAAAAAAATAAAACATACGAGCTTCATAAGTGGGAAGGAGAAGAAAGAAAAAAATTTTTTAGAACACTAATTCTCTGTTATCTTGATTGCGAGAAAGCAAAAGCAAGTAATGGAGTAGATAGTGGCTAATTACAAACAGCTCTTTGAAAAGAGAAAATCAAAAGAAAAAAAACTTACACAACAAAAAGCAGATATATCTGATCTTATAAAACAGATGAACGCTGACGGATTGTTAGTGGATAGCATTGATACTTCTGGCGGGATTGTAAGAGTTCCGGTAAAAGCTACAGCTATATCAAGAAATGATAAAACTTCTACCGGAGAAAAATCTGGTTGGTATTTTTTTCATCAAAATAATGAACATTGGATTTCTGTATATGGTAATTGGAGAACAAATCAACAATGGAAATTTTACAGCAATTCTATAAAAGAGCTTTCTCCGGAACAGCAAACAGAATTAAATAAAGAAATAGAAATAAATCTGCAAAGGGCCAAGAAAGAAAGGGAGAAAAAGAATACTGAAGTTGCGAAGGAATGTGAGAGAATTTTTGAAAGTTCTAAAATAGTTAATGAGCATGAATACCTATCAAGTAAAGGGTTAAAAAATAATTATGGATTGACAGAGATGAACGGATCACTTCTTTGTCCGGTGTATTCTACACAAAACACAAAAAAAGAATTAAGGAGTCTGCAATATATAACAACAGAGTCTAAGCGTTTTGCTTCTTCTTCTGAGGTTAAGTCTGGAATATATACAGTAGGCATAGGTTGGAACGATTGGTCCAATATAAAAACTATAGCGGTTACGGAAGGTTTAGCTACTTGTCTAAGTGTTTATGAAAGTACGGGCCTTCCAACAATATGCGTGTTTTCTGCAAATTTTGGATTAGTAGCTCTTGAGAACATTAGGAAGTTTTGTAATGCGGAGTTCTTAATCTGCTTTGACCATGACCAAAATGGCGTAGGACAGGCAAAAGCTAAAGAGATTTGTGCTTCACTTAGCTCTTGCTTGATAAGAATACCTAGTAAAGTGGGGGATTATAATGACTTGTACCAGGAAGAAGGACCTAATGCAGTAAAAAGTGAAATCCTCAGTAAAGGTTATAAGTTTTCACAATACTCAATAAAAAACTTTGTAGGTACTCCGCCGCCTAGAAGGTGGTTAGTAGATCAAAGTTTAGAGCTATCTAAAATATCCTTGTTATGTTCTATAGGTGGTATAGGTAAATCTGGAATAACTTTGAAGGCCTGTTTAGACATAAATCAAGGGAATGGTAATTTTTTAGGTAATAAAATTATGGATAAGGGTAATTGTATTATCTTGTCTAGTGAAGATGATACTGACGAAGTTAGAAGGAGAATAGCGTTATTAGATAAAGATAACAGAAGATTTGAAACTGAACATGACACCTTTGTTATGTGTACTAGCGAAATGGGTAAGCCATTAACATTGATAAAACAAGATGCTATTAATGGATTGCATATAACTCCGGAAGCAATAGAGCTTTCTAACTCTTTAGAAGATATTGATGATCTTAAATTGATAGTCATAGATCCGGTACAATCTGTCGTGTCTGCACAATTAAATGATAATGAAGTAGCACAACTCTACGCACAATATGTAGCGTCATTGTCCGCTAAATTTGGTTGTAGCGTACTCTCGGTACATCATCTCAATAAGAGTGCATTATCCAATACAAATGATGTTTTATCTGCCAGAAGCTCAATCAGGGGAGCTACAGCATTAACTGATAGCCATAGGGCAGTTTTTGTTATGTTCCTGGACTCAGAAGAAAACACAGAGCAAATTTGCTTTGAACAAGGTATTCCATTTAACAGGTTAGCAGTAGTCAAGTCTGCTCTAGTAAAAGCCAATAGTGAAGCTGACATGAGTATTAAAACTTTAATTAGAAAAGGATTTGAACTTGAACTTTTAGACGAAAAAAAGGGATCTGTTAATGATATTAACTGGGATTGATACCTTAGTTTCTGACCATAGGTACTCCCATAGAGCTATGCGTTTCTGGGTAGGCGTATGGTCATACAGACTTATATATACATATATAGGGAGAACAAAGGTTCTCCCATATAAAAAGAAAATGAAGGCGGGTAAATCTAAGCTAAGCTAAGAAATGAAAAGGAAGGAAAAGTTTAAAAATTATTGGTGGGTAAGTACGGAATATACAAGCATAGATAGTCCTTATATAAACTTAGCAACGGCATTAAAATTTACAAACTATACTAAACTAAAGGCGGTAATTTGGTCTTGGTTTAGATCTAAACTAGATCGCAGAGATCTAGGATCTAGGGAAAAGATTATCTTATGGATTATTTGCGAAAGGGTAAAAGGAGTTTCTTTTTCATGTTGGGATAGTTATATTTATCTTGGTAAAGCTACAGGTATGAATAGGAAGACAGTAGCTATGGCGGTTAATAATTTATCTAAGGCAGGATTGATAGTGATAGCTGTAGAAGGATCTACACCGAGGGCTAAAAAGAAACTAGAAGCTCAGAAAAGATTTAAAAAACATATTCTCTTAGTTGGCATTGGCTACGCTTTGGATAAGAAGTTAGAAGCTGATAAAGAAAAGGCCTAAATTAATAGGCCTTCTCCCGATTAGCTCTGCTTTTTGGGAAGGGGAGAATTATCGAGCTAATCTAATCTTCACTAAAAAATATTCTGTTTGCGTAGTCTTCTGCTTGTTTCTGGGTAAGTCCCTTCTCTAATCCTTCTTCCACAAGTCTTTCTAGCATGAGTTGGTTCAGATAATTAGACATCTATGACCTTCCCATAATTTTCATTTTGAGTTTGTATATCTTTTTCTACTTCTTCCAGATCTTCTACAAATTCAAAAAAAGCAAAGTCTTTGTTTCCTAAAATATAGGTTTTTGCTTCTACGCAGTTATCATAACTTTCCAGATAGGCAGTATCTCTTTCTGCTTCTGTATCAAACCATTTTTCTTGCACATCTATAGTTTCAATCATTTTTAGATTACCATTCTCTGCAACTTCAACTATGGTTTTATCTTTGTGATAACCTTTGTCGTTTTCTTTATGGTGGTAAATAGTTTCTTGTATTTTTACTTTCATATAATCTCCTTTGAGTTTTAATTTTATTATTATTCTGGTTTTTTTTCTACTATTTCACGGGCCAGGCCAGACATAAAACCGGCTAACTCGTCTTGAGCTAAAGTATTTAAACAGGTACTCATTAATAAAATAGCAATTTGTTTTTTTCTGTATTCTGGTAAATCATTTAACCACATGATTAGTCTTAACATATCTTCATCATTCATTAATCATTCTCCTTGTTATAAATATGCGTTTTTATTTCAGATCTTGCAGATCTAGTATTGTAAATTTTATAAGTTTTTTTCTTTTTCTTATCGTAGTGGTAATAAAGAAGGTGTATTTCAAAATCGGTAATTTTTTCTGGCCTTTCTCCGTCGCCTATTCTTTGCTTGTTATTATCTTTCAACCATTCATTAGGATCGTTTGTAATAGCAACAAATTCTTTTTTTCCGTAAGAATTTATATAATCAATTTGATATAGTTTCATTGGCTTTTCTCCTGACATCTTTTTTCATATAAATGCCTTTTATGTTTTAGTCGGTTGATCTGTTTGATCCACATATTTTGAAATTCAATATTTTTGGATCTGCGTAAGGCCTTTTTTAGATTGGCCATTTTTCTAAAATAATCTGTCATAGTATTCCCTGAGATTGTATAAATGCTTCATACTCTTTTAATGCTTGGAGTGAGATCTCCTTATGAATAAACTTGGGTAATTCATCTTCCGTACAAAAAGTATAAGTTTTATTAGTTCTTAAAAATAAAAAGCAATACGGATAAAGCGACCTACAAACTATAAGATCTACGCCGTTAGAAAAATAATAGTGTGTGTGAATTGCATAGTCGGTAAAGTCTTCAACAACTTTATTTATCAATCCGTCTTTTATATCTCTTACAGTCATTTTGCGTTCTCCTGTGCTTCTATCTCGCTTAACCATTCATCAAATGGTTGCCTGACATACTCCGGCATATCGTGCATAAGGACCACTAATTTCGGACTGTCATTCCATTGGATAGTTATTTGATTAGCTACTATTGTTTTAGGTAATTTATTCATATTTTTTTCTCCGTTAAATTAAACCTTTCTCAGTCGCTTTATTGATGATGAAAGGTAAGTTATTGTTTATAAATTCTTCTTTTGTTTGGTACTTTTTTTTAGATCCAGGCCAAGTGCCTTTATCATATTCTTTCTGGTAATTGATCCAGAGTTCATGGACAAAAGGATCTAATTGTTTTTTGGTAATTTTTTTGACTGACCAAAAGCTGTCAAAGATGTACCCGGCTAATGCAAAAAACATAACCAGGCCACCCATTACAAAAATTCCTTCTGTCATTTGATCTTCTCCCTGCGGTATTCAGATAAAACCTTTTTAAGATCCTTGTTTGGCTCTCCGTGAATATCTGTATATAAACAGGCCGTATAAAATAACTCCGGTAGATTATCAGCGATATAATCCAGGCGTGGCGGATCTATTTGGCAGAAGGCCGTATGAAGATCTTTAATAGCTTTTGAGATCTGATTTGCTTTTGTGGTTGGTATATACCGATCTACTAAAAAACGGGCCAGAAGGTCCGTAGATGCTTCACGATATTTATTACTCCATTCATCATGGTTTATTTTTTCCATTTGTTTTTCTCCATTAGTTTATTAATTAGTCTTTTGGCTTGGTACTTGTGTTGAAAATAAATTTCATTGTAAGGATCTAACATAGGACAATAAAATTTCTGTTTCTCATTGGCCTGTAATGTTAAACACTTGATCCAAACACCTTTATATTTAATATGGCTATTTAAAAATAGCTTTCCGCTAGTTTTCATATTTGTCTGCACTCCTTATGTTTTGATAGTTAGTTAAATAGATATATTTGGCCCGTCCTTTTTTAATGATCGGTTCATCTAAAAAGATCCGGGCCTTTCCTTTGTAAGATCCGCAATAAATCCCGAATAGATCCCTTCCGGAGATCTGGACATAATCATTTATTTTAAGATTTGTCATTTTAGATCTTCAAGGCGTTCTGCTTTTTCAAGCGTCCAAAGATCCGGGAGTTTCTCCGGATCTGCAAATTTATAAGCAATACCCTGTATGACTCGATCCAGAGATATTGCTTGGCCAAAAGAACTGCGACACCAGATATAATGGCCACTATCAGAAACCACTTCGTCTGCTTCTTGCAGATCTTTAAAAAAGCAATAATCAACAATGAAGGCCTGATAAATTTCCGGATATTCTCCGTCGTCGTCTTCTTCTCCGTCTTCATTCATTGGATAATAATTATCTACTTCTTCAAACCAATATTCTTTTTCTAAAAATTCATTATGTAAGGTCAGATCACAGCGTCTTAAAAAATCTTCTGTATGCTTTATGATCTTATTAGATCCTAGATCATAATAATCATCTAAAGATCCTTTTTTAAAAGTTCCCTGATATTTGTATTTTTCAATATCCCTTCCAAGATCTTGACCACAAGAATTGCAGAAATGGATTGCAGGCCCAAAATGTCTAACGGCCTTCGTATCAAGTCGGGCCGTCTTTTTTAGGATCTTCTTAGGATCTCTCTCCGCTTCTTGATCCTGCAAAAATTCCGGATTGATAGTTTTGTATTCTAGTTTTAAGATCTCGCTTTTTGAGTCGCAAGACGGACACTTTATAAAATTATAAGTTCTGGTTTCTGAATTTAACATTTTTAGATCTCCATAGATTGTTTAAGAAAAGATCCGCATTGAGATCTTCTACATAAGATTTATTAATTGAATGGCCTATTTCACAAGAACATTTTTTAAATTTGCCTTTGTGCATATAAACGCCGTCGTCATAACAGTTATTACATTTCATTTTTATTTCTCCGTTTGGTTTAAAAATTCGGTCCATTGATCCGCCATAGCTTTCGCAATTCCTACATGAAATTTGCTTCTGATCTTCCAACGATCTTTACTAGGTGGGCAATTATGAATATCGTGTCTTGCGGTTTCTTTAGTCAAAGATCCCGTCTTTCTTAATAAGGGCAAGTTCTTCAACCAAAGGCAAGTCCTTTTAGAAACATTGTCTTCAGCGTTTATATGATCTGCAAATTCATAAGGTTGGATTGTTTGAGATTGTTTCTCAAAATTGCGAATCCTTTCTTTTGCGTGTTTGTGCATTATTGGATTTTCAATTGCCAGGTGTGGAACTTCACAGTTCCAAAGATCCGAAAATAAAGAAGTTCCTTCTTCAAGCTCTTGGTACATTTGCTCAACTGTTTTATTCGGCGGTGGATTGTCTAGCCAACGAACTCCAGAATTGCAAAGACGGGTACATGGCGGGTGTGCCACCATTAACAGATCCCAACATTCATATTCAAGAACATTTCTAATGTCATCTTGAATATGTCTGTTTGTAAGATCATCACTAGGCAGAAGATCACAACTCCATGCGTCATGGCCCAGATCGAGAAAAGCATTTCTAACGATCCCGGAAGTTTCGCAACCAATTAAAATTTTACTCATATTAGGCCACCTACAAAATAACCAATACAAAAACCTAAGATAGCGAACATCATATATCTATAAAAATACAGCTCCGCCATTATTTGTTTTTTCTGTCTATGTCTAAAAGTGTTCATTGTTGGGCCTTCTTTAATTGTTCGTATTGTTCATGAAGATCCCAAAGTTTTTCTGAGATATTTTCAAGGCCTTCCCGGTACTTGATGCACTTGTCAAGATCTTCCTTTTCTTTGTGGATCTCATAAACGGCCTTTATGATCTCCGCCTTACTTAATAGATCCAAGATTTCATCTTTGATCTGCTTTATTTTTGTTTGTTGCATTTCTAATTCTCCGTTAAAAAAACCCATTTTAAAGAATATAAAAGGACATAGCAAGACAAATGAAGACATATAAAAAAGAATAATAGATTAAAATAGGGCCATGAAAGATCAAAAGATCAATAAAGGTGGCCGTAAAAGATTAAATATAGATCTTGATGAAGTTGAACGACTAGCAGGTTTGGGATTAAGCGAGAAGCAGATTGCTGATAACTTGGGCGTTTCATGGCATACGCTTCACAGGAATAAAATCAGATCTGCTAGTTTTGCAAGTAGAATGGAAGCGGGACGCAGTAAAGCTCTTAGTGCCGTAGCAAATAGCTTGTTTAGATCTGCGACTAAAGAAGATCCGAATATACACGCCGTTAAATTCTTCTTATCTAATCGGGGGGAGCAAGGACAATGGGCGGAAAAGGATCTTTCTTTAAATGTAGATCTCAACTTAGGATCTGTTCTAAAAGATGCACGGGCCAGAATTATTGATCTTCCCGGAAGCGACGCTTTACCAGGTATAGATCCCGTTACGATCCCGAATAAAGCTTTACCAGGTACAAGGGCCAAAGATCAAGGATCTAAACAACCAGGCGGACTCCCTAAAAAGAATAGAGCTTTACCAGGTACAAGCAAGATCCCGGATCATAACGGGCCACAAAATAAAAAGGCAGATCCGGCCCGAGATCATAAAGAGATCATAAGCGGATCTGATCCGGCCCGAGATCATAACGAATGAACAAAAAGCAAAAACAAAAAGAACGGGCCATATCCCCCCTTTTTTGCAAATCGGGGGTGTATGTACGATATACTGTTCAGATAAATTTTTTTAATTTTTTTTAAAATGATATTTGTTCTCTCCTTGACACTTGCAAATATCATAGGCAGGAGTATCACGCACTATATATTCTCCTCACTTTTACTCCTGCCGACTAAGTAATGAAATACAAGCCAGAAGAAGAAAAACAATTAATGTCAGATCTTTGGTCTTTAAACATCAAAGACAATCCATACAATTTTGTTAAATATTGTTTTTCTTGGGAGCAAGAAGATACCCCTCTTGAGCATTTTAAAGGTCCTAGAAAGTGGCAAGAAAAAGTTTTAAAAGATATTGCAAATCATATAGCTAGAAATGAAACAGTAGATTTTCCGGAAATGTATAGACTAGCAGTTGCTAGTGGTCGTGGTATTGGCAAGTCTGCTTTAGTGTCTTGGTTAATACTATGGTTTTTATCTACTAGACTAGGATCTACCATAATTGTAACTGCAAACACCGAGCAACAATTAAGATCAAGAACATGGGCCGAACTAGGAAAGTGGCTAACTCTTTCTGTAAATAATCATTGGTGGGAAAAAACAGCAACAACAATAAAACCTGCAAAGTGGTTTGAAGAAGCACTACAGAAAGATTTAAAAATAGACACCGGCTATTATTACGCACAAGCTCAATTATGGTCAGAAGAAAATCCAGACGCATTTGCTGGTATTCATTCTAGTTATGGAGTTTGTTTAATTATGGACGAAGCGTCAGGTATTCCAGGACCGATTTACAGCGTTTCTGAGGGATTTTTCTCTGAGCCGACAAAAGACAGGTATTGGTTCACATTTTCAAACCCTAGAAGGAATAGTGGGCCGTTTTTTGATAGCTTTCACGGCAAAAGATCTTTTTGGAAAAATGAACAAATAGACTCAAGAACTGTAGAAGGCACAGATCAAAAGCTATTTCAAAGTATGTTAGAGCAATATGGAGAAGACTCTACTGTTGCTAGAGTAGAAGTATTAGGCGAGTTTCCTAGTTATGACAATGACACAGTTATACCTATGGAATTATGTCGTTCTGCTGTTATGCGAGAAGTAGATTTAACTGCTTCTGAGCCGATAGTTTGGGGAATTGATGTAGCCAGGTTTGGTGGCGACAATTCTGCACTATGCAAAAGACAAGGAAACTCTGTATTAGAGATGAAAACATATAATTCTATGGATCTAATGGCGTTATGTGGAGCTATTAAAAATGAATATGATGATTGCACTACATTAGAAAAACCAAGCGAAATATTAATAGATGTAATCGGTGTGGGATCTGGCGTAGTAGATAGATTATCTGAACTAAACTTGCCGGTTATCGGTGTTAATGTAGGAGAGTCCCCTTCTAGTAAAAAGAATTACTTAAATCTCCGAGCTGAACTATGGTTTAAAATTAAAGAATGGCTATCTGGTAGAGATGTTTTTATGCCTAGTGATGAAGAATTAGTACAACAATTAGTGTCGCCAATATATAAATATACATCTACCGGAAAAATAAAATTAGAAAGCAAAGAAGAAATGAAAAAGAGAGGTATCAAATCTCCAGACAAAGCAGACGCATTAGCTTTAACTTTTGCTTCTACTTCTGCCGTTCTTGGTGGCGGAAGCTCATTTATGGGGTATAATTTTAAACGACCAATAAAATCCAAAATCTATAGAGTAGGATAATTGTATGGAATATAAAAAAGAAACATCTGTAAGCGTTTCTACAGAAGTTGTAGAAGACGAATTTGATGAAGAAGAATTACAAAGCGTTTTAAAATCAGAATTAGACGACGCTAAAGATTTTATAGATCAGCTCGGCGACGAGAGAGCTGAGTCCACCGAATACTATCTAGGCAATTCTCCGGAAGGCGGAAGCGATATTCAGTCTGAGTATGTTTCTACAGATGTTAGAGATGCTGTCTTACACATAATGCCTTCATTAATGCGTACATTTTTCGGCACAAGCAAAGTTGTCGAATTTGTACCTAAAAACCAGGAAGATATACCTGCGGCACAACAACAAACAGACTATGTAAATTATATTTTTAATCAAAAAAATCCAGGATTTAATATTTTATATTCTGTATTTAAAGACGCATTGATTAGAAAAGCAGGTTTTGTAAAAGCATTTTACGACTCAAGCATAGATACGACTACACACGAATACAAAAATTTATCTGTTGAGCAATATATTGCAATAATGACAGACGAAGATATAGAGGTCCTAGAAGAAAATCCAATTATGGAAAGCAGGACAATAGTTAATGAAGACGGCAAAAAAGACTCAGAAGAAGTAGTAGTTGCTTACAATCTAAAAGTTAGAAAAGTAAAATCTTACGACAAAGTTTGTATTGAAGCAGTACCGCCAGAAGAAATTTTAATATCCAGAAACTCCAGGTCTTTACATGACTCGCCTTATGTTGCACATAGAATGATTGTTAGCGTTTCGGATCTAGTTGCTATGGGATATGACAAAGAAGAAGTAGAGGAGTACGCAAATTACGGCAACGACGCTTCTAACGAAGACGAAAGAAAAGCTAGAAATCCATTACATGAAATAAATGATCCAGACAGAACAGATGTAACCGGACAGCAAATTTTATATATTGAACATTATGTCAGATACGACAAAGATCAAGACGGCATTAACGAATTACTCAAGGTTTGTACAATCGGGGACGGCCTAGAAATAGTAAATTGTGAAGCATGGGACGACTTGCCAATCGTAATGTTTTGTCCAGATCCAGAACCGCACACAGCAATAGGATCTTGCCCGGCAGATTACTTAAAACCTATACAAGATATTAAATCGCAAATAATTAGAGATAGTTTAGACTCTTTAGGCCATTCTATTTTTCCTAGAATGGGAATAGTTGAAGGCCAAGTTAATATAGATGATGTTCTAAACAATGATATAGGACAACCTATCCGTATGCGACAACCAGGAGCAGTACAACCTTTTTCTGTTCCGTTTAGCGGTAAAGAAGCGTTCCCGTTTTTACAATATTTAGACGAACAAAAAGAAAATCGTACAGGTGTTTCTAAAGCAAGTGCAGGTCTTAATGCAGACGCTTTACAAAGTTCGACAAAAACTGCCGTTGCGGCCACAATGTCCGCCGCACAGGGCCGTATCGAGCTTATATGCCGTCATTTTGCAGAGGGCATGAAGGATTTATTTGGTTTAATCAATAATCTGTCTATAAAAAATCAAGATAAAGCAGAAATCATTAGACTAAATAATCAATTTGTTGAAATAGATCCTAGATATTGGGACACCGATAAAGATATGGTATGTAATGTAGCTATCAGTAAGTCTAGCGACGAAGAACAATTAGCTACTTTGACTAGATTATTGCAAAAACAAGAGCAAATAATACAGACTTTAGGACCAAGAAATCCTATGGTTTCTCTACAACAATACGCAAATACCATTACAAAAGTTATAGAAATGGCAGGATTTAAAGATACTTCGCAGTTCATAAATTCTCAAATACCGCCTATGCCACCAGAAGATCCTAATGCTAAAAAACCAAAACCAGAAGATCAATTAGCTATGGCAGAAACTATGAAGGCACAGGCACAAGCTAGGAAAATTGAAGTAGATGCTGAAACTGATCGTATGAAAGTTGTTATGAACGACGACTTAGAAAGAGATAAATTCTTAGTAAGCACTAAATTACGAATGGCAGAGCTATACGGCAAGTATGGGCAAAATGCCGTTGATTTAGACGAGGTTAAACAAATCCTAGAGCAGAATAACGACGAGTTAAGAGCTATGCAAAAAGCAGAAGCACAGGGATTGTTTAAAAATGAAGGAAGCTAAAAAACTTTATCATATAGAAGCTATGTCTGATGAACACATTTTAGTTGGCACAGATGTTAAAGCTAGAAATGAAGAAGAAGCAGTAAAAACTATGAAGTTAGTTTTTGGCAAAAAAATAAACAAAAATACTATTTTTTTAATTGTTAGCGAAAACACTATACATTAATGTCAAAAGACTCAAGATTAACAAGGGCAGGAGTATCTGGTTACAACAAACCAAAAAGAACTCCGGGACACCCAACAAAATCTCATGTTGTAGTTGCTAAAGAAGGTAGTAAAATAAAGACTATAAGATTTGGTCAGCAAGGCGTAAGCGGAGCAGGAAAAAATCCTAAGAGCAAAAAAGATAAAGCTCGAAGAAAATCCTTCAAAGCTCGTCATGCCAAAAACATATCTAAAGGTAAAATGTCGGCGGCCTATTGGGCCAACCGCACTAAATGGTAGAGGTATCTATGAAAAAAAAGAAAGGACTGTACGCTAATATTCATGCTAAACGCAAAAGAATAAAAGCTGGATCTAAAGAGAAAATGAGAAAGCCAGGAAGCAAAGGAGCTCCAACGGCTAAACAATTTAAACAGGCGGCCAAGACGGCAAAAAAACCTAAAAAGAAAAAGAAATAAAATGCCAGGAAAAAAATTATCTAAAAAACAAAAAAAGATTGCTAGAGTTGCTCCGCCTAGAAATAAAATTACCGGAGCAGATTTTAAAAAACTTAAAAATAAAAAGAGGAAAAAATAATGCCAGGATATTACGGAAAACCTAAAAAGAAAAAAAAGAAGAAAAAAAAATAAATGAACAAAACCAAACAGCTTACTCAAAGACAAAAAGATACTTTGAAAAGGCATAGCAAACATCATACGGCTAAACACATGGCCGAAATGAAAAGATTAATGCGACGAGGTAAAACATTTACAGAGTCGCACAAAATCGCTATGAAAAAAGTTGGCAAATGAAAAGTGAATTTTGAGCAATATTATCTTGAATTATCTATTTTTATAGCTTCTGTTTTAGCAGGATTAGCTCTCAAAGACTATTCGATTTCATTTATTAAAGGCCTTAAATTCAAATTAAATTCACAATTTAACGAAGGCGAAAAAGTAATATTAGACGGCGAACAGGCCATGATTATAAAGATTGGTCTAAGCACTACTATATTTGGTGTGTATGGAAAAGACGGATATACTTGGAGATATATTAGTAACAACAAAATAGAAAGTCTTAAATTAGAAAAAATAGTTGATAAAGATTTACACGCAGACTCAGCACATGAAAAAGCTATAAAATTACAAAAAATATTAGAGGGAAAAAATGATTGAAACTTTACTAAAGCCGGTTAGCAACATAGTAAGTAAATTTGTAAAAGATAAAGATTTACAAGCACAATTAGATCACGAACTAACTACTTTATTTCATCAAGCAAATCTTGCACAAATAGAAGTAAATAAAATAGAAGCAAAAGGATCTCCATTTCAAAGAAATTGGCGACCTTCTGTAGGGTGGATTTGTAGTTTTGCACTTGGTTATCATTTCGTCTTAGCTCCAATTATAGAAGTTGCTCTTAAAACTTCTGGAGTACAAATAGAAATGCCAGAGTTTGATTTTTCACAATTATCCACAATTTTAATGGCATTGTTAGGAATGTCCGGACTTAGATCTTACGACAAATTAAAGAGGACAGATACGAAATGATGTTTATAACTGAGATAGACATACAGACTATCGAAGGAAAAATAGAAACACATGAAGGACCAATTATTACTGCCAAAACACTTAGAGAAGCAAAATTAAAAGCAAAAAAAATGAATGGCGATTTAAGAATAGTCGGCGAATATATGCAAAGCATAAAATCTTTAGATGATGAAGGACTGGGATTTCTTGAATTTTAAACCAGAGGAGTTTGCCTGTTCTCATTGTGGCGAACAAAAAATGGATTATGATTTTTTGCAAAAGCTACAGGATCTCAGAACTTGTTGCGGTTTTTCTTTTGTTATTACATCTGCTTATCGTTGTCTAAAACACCCTGTAGAAGTAAATAAAAAGACTCCAGGCATACATACTTTAGGACTTGCTGTAGATATTTTGTGTTCTCATGAAAAAGCATTTAACATAGTTACACTAGCATCTAGTTTTGGCTTTACCGGAATAGGTGTTAATCAGAAAGGAAATAGCAGATTTATACATTTAGACACTTATAAAGGAAACAACAATAGACCAAGACCGCATATTTGGAGTTATTAATGGCAAGAGCTACAGTTACAGAAGTAGATAAAAGATTAAGTGCACACGAAGCAAGATGCGATCAACGTTGGAAAGAAAATTATCGAAGACTAGACTCTATTGAAAATGGTATTGCATCAGTAAATAAAACAATCAGAAATACATTATTATTCATAGTTACAATTTTTTTAGGAATTACCGGATTTTTATTTCAAGAAATTATTTACCAAGCAATAGGATAATATATGGCAACACAAAAGGAGATAGATGCTTCTACACAAGCAGAAGCATTATTAAATAGTGATGTATTCAAAGATGCAGTTAAAAATTTAACTGCTGAATATATTGCAAAGTGGATAAATTCAGATGTTGAAAAAGATCAGGATTTAAGAGAAGCAATTTACCAGGCAATAAAAATTATTCCAGAAGTCGAAAGACATTTAAGAATTATTGTAGAAAAAGGAAAAATTGCTAAAACACAATTCAACAGAATTAGATCTTTTAAATAAACATTTTAACAAAAATGTATATTTTTAAGATAAAATAAACGCAAATATTTTATATAAGGTGGAAAATATGACCAACAACGCCAAGCCGAATGGTTTTGAAACTGATATAAGCAAAGCAACACAGGCATTTGAAGAAATGCTTACTCCTCTTGAGGAGCAAGAAGCAGACGAAGAAAATACTGATGTTGAAGAAGTTTCTGATGAAACGGAAGCTGAAACTGAAATAGAAGCACAGGAAGAAATCCAAGAAGACGAAACCGAAGCTGAAATAGAAGAAGAAGCCGAAGAAGAAGAAGAACAAGAATTACAAGAAGATCAAGTAGAAGTTGATGAAACTGAGGAACTTCAAAC
>VMHT01117029.1_pt1 | contig 36646 bp, 29 predicted proteins | sample 4693611 | NCBI WGS metagenome assembly VMHT01 (sample SAMN12280063, study PRJNA550983) | marine metagenome | isolation source: seawater sampled from same location over 5 years 0.02-0.2 micron viral filtrate | place: USA: collected off the coast of southern California halfway between the port... ...
CCACCTGTCATCACCCGGCTCAGCGAGGCTGACTCCAGGTTTTAATACAACAAAAAGCCCCGGACTAGCGGGGCTTTTATTAAAATTCTGAACCCATACCTGCCAACAAGGGCAGTTGCAAACCTATGGGTAAAACCACCGTTAGGTGATAGCTTGCTAATGATAAGTGCGTTACTTTCCTGTTCTGAGGGAGCCCGCTCTCATCACTTAATGAGCACATTATACGTATAGCCGTCGCATTAAGCAACAGCCAATAGGCGCAGACACGGGAGGGTGTCGATTTTTTCTGTGCAAAATTCGGCCTGCATGAAAGTATTTTAATTTCGGTTTAGTCCAGCAGACTTAGTCTTCGTCTCTAAATGTCGCTTTAATATCAAGAATTTTAGGCATAATTTCTATCATCAAATCGACAAGTCTGGGTTCGAAATGCTTTCCCTTTTGGCTTTGAAGAAAGTCTACCGTTTTTTCAATACTCCAGGCGTCTTTATAAGGGCGCTTGCTGGTTAAGGCATCGAAAACATCAGCAATGGCACAAATACGTCCCTCAATGGGAATATCTTCACCCGCAAGCCCTTTAGGATAGCCTGACCCGTCCCATTTTTCATGGTGGGTTAGCGAAACAGACTTCGCAACTTTCAACAACAAAGAATCGCCGCAATCACCAATGATTTCCGCACCAATCTCAGGATGGTTTTTCATGGTGGCAAACTCTTCGTCTGTCAGCTTCCCTGGTTTCAACATTATACTATCAGCAATACCAATTTTGCCGATGTCGTGCATCGGGGCAGCATGAAGCAGAATTTCAGCCTGTTTATCTGAAAGTCCATAGGCAAGCGCAAGTTCTTTCGAATAATGGCTCATGCGCATGACATGCATGCCCGTCTCATTGTCTTTATATTCCGCCGCCTTACCTAAACGCTGTACAACTTGTAAACGGCTATCAAGTAGCTCGTCAGCTTGCACCAAACTGAGGTGGGTTTTAACCCGCGCCTTTACGATGGCCGGAGATATAGGCTTAGTAATGTAGTCCACAGCGCCCGCATCGAAGCCTTCCGTTTCTTCGTGCTCATCGTTTAAGGCGGTTACAAATATAACGGGGATGTGCCTTGTATCTGCTTGCTGTTTAAGCCGGCGGCATACTTCAAAACCCGTCAGCCCTGGCATCATAACGTCAAGTAATATCAAATTTGGCTGTCTAGTTTCAGTGAGCTTTAATGCTTCTTCGCCATTTCTCGCAAAAATAAGCTGATAATCATTAGCAAGAAGTTGCTTTAAAACCCTTAGGTTTACTGGCTCATCGTCAACGAGTAATAAAGTAGGTTTTGTGATTTCAATGTTTAACATGCCGCGTCTCTTGGCTACTTTAATTCTTGTATCAATGTAGAGATGCGCTCATGCGCCAACTCGAACTCAAAATCATCGATATCTAAGAGAATTTGAGTTATCTGTTCTTTGTGACTAGAACACCCAACCTCGCGTAAAAATGACAATTCATCTTCATCTACCATGTTTTGCTCTACACTATCGAGCATAGCTTCCAGATGACTAAGCAGCAATGCATTGTCGATACTTTCATTAATTGCATTCTCGGCGTACAGTGGCGATTCACTTAGCATTAATTCGATTCTTTCTAGCGCATCGCGAAGACGATTGATCTCTTCAATATTCACTATCGATTTTAAAGCCTGCGCTTCAATTTCTCTGGTGGTATGGTAAAAAGTGGTTAAACAGAGGTTACCTGACGTTCCTTTCAATCCGTGGGACAGCGTAGCGACAGCTTTGTAATCTTCACGAATAGCCGCTCCCATTAGCTCATCTATCTTATCTCTGCATGTTGATGAGAATTTATCAACTTCTTGTAAGATGGCTTCTTCACTTCCCCACAAATCCACCGCTTTTTTCAAATCCAATACATTTTTATCGACTTTAAGCGATGATTCAGATGTGCCAATTACTGGATTTTCCTTGGCATTATCTATCACGTTTGTATCTATATTGAGTACGCGAGCCACCTCTTCCATCAGCTGTGCAAAATCGACTGGCTTGTTGGCAAAGCCTTCCATGCCTGCTTGCTGTGCAGCATGCTTATCTTGCACCAATACGCTAGCTGTCAGCGCAACAATGGGCGTAGGAGGTAAGCTATTTTCCTTTTCAAATTCTCGACGCTGTTTGGCTGCTTCCAAACCGTCTAGCTTGGGCATCTGTAAATCCATTAGCACAACATCATATGACTGTGATTGCATTTTCTCTAATGCAATCAAACCATCAGTTGCGGTATCTACATTATGACCAGCCCGCTTCAATAACAATGAAAGAAGCTCTAGATTTTGTTGGACGTCATCGACAACAAGTACATTTAATGTGGTTTCTATTCGCGTAGCTTTTGACGTTGTGTCACTCGAAATATGCTCATCTATTTCCACAACTTTCAGCGGAAGTCTAAATGTAAATGTTGTGCCTTTGCCTTTTTCACTGCGTGCGAAAATACTCCCGCCCATCAGTTCGACCAACTGCTTGGAAATAGTAGTGCCAAGCCCCGTGCCACCGTATTTTCTACTCATTGACGCATCGGCTTGCGTAAATGGATCGAATACGCGTTCCACTTGCTCTTGCGTCATGCCAATACCCGTATCTGACACATCAAAGTACACAAATTTATCGTCGCTTTTTACGTTAATTGTCACCTCACCTTCGTGGGTAAATTTAACGGCGTTACCAATAAGGTTGTTGAGTACCTGACGCATGCGCTCGGGTACGCCTCTATACCCATTAGCTACTGAATCGTCCACATTGAGTACAAGTCCAACTTTCTTGCGTTTAGCTTCTAACCAAAATGTAGAAATGACCAAATCTAACTCTTCGCGAATAAGGAAATCGCGATAATCTAAATCAAGCTTACCTTTATCTAACTTCGCACTATCAAGTATGTCATTAAGAAGATGCAGCAATGAGCGTGCGGAACGGTTTATCGTGGTTAAGTGAGATTTCTGCTCTTCGCGTAGCGCTTCTCCCAACATAAGGTCGCTAAAACCTATAATTGCATTCATAGGCGTACGGATTTCGTGACTCATATTAGCAAGAAATGCGGTGCGCGCAGCGGCAGCTTGCTCAGCATTTTCCTTCGCCGCTTTTAGTTCATTTTCCATCACTTTTCTATGTGTTATGTCAGATATGAAGCCGTCTACATACAGCACCATGCCATCATCGTCTTTAACCTGCACTCCATGCTCGATAACCCACTTCACCTCTCCAGATTTCGCGACAATTCTATATTCATATGAAAATGCGTCTTCATCAGGACTAATAGATGATAGGCGCTCTACATCACCAGGATGGTAAAGATCGGCGAAAGAGCGCTTCGGATTAGGCAGTATAAAATCTTCAGGCGGGTATCCGGTTACTTCTATTACTGCATCACTAATAAATACCATGGGCCACCCTGGCATACTTAAACAGCGATAAGCCATACCGGGAATGTTAGAGATAAGGCTTCTAAACTTAGCTTCACTCTCGCGCAATGCATCTTCCATTTCCTTGCGTTTGCGTAAATCAGAAGCGAAAGAGACAAAAACGGGTTTCCCATCAATTTTTGTGTAGCCGACACCTAGGCGCACTGGTATACGCTCACCATCTTTGCGAAGTACTTCTACTTCTCTTCCTGTACCAATAATTTGCACAGTTGGCACTACTCGCTGACTGAAGAAGTCATCACCGAATAAATGGCGTCTTTCAGGAGTTATTATCTCAGATGCGTGCATACCAATTATTTCTTGCTGGGTATAGCCATAGATACGCTCAACGGAGGGGTTAGCGGTTTTGATAATGCCTTTTTCATCTACCGTCAGAATGGCGTCGACCGCGGTATCGGTGATAGCACTTTGCATTCGCTCACTTTCAATGGCGCGTACCATTACATCGCGATATTTAAACAGAAGACTAATGCCCAATACCGTGGTAATTAATACCAACGTAACGATAGCAATCGAAATTGCTAGAAAAACAGCAATATCTGACGACTGGCCCGACGTTTCCATTCCTGGTGGCAATACGAATCTTGCTGCCGCCATCCCCGTATAGTGCATACCAGAAATAGCCAGTCCCATGACGATACTTGCAAGTAATACATGTTTTCCTAACAGCTTTTTACTTTTCGTAGCAGCTGTAATGCCGAATTTAATCCACAGCGAGAGCATGGCTAAACACACAGCTACCACAATAGAAAGGGCAAACATGCCAAGGTCATAACGAAGAAGAGGCGCCATCTCCATAGCGGCCATACCGCTGTAGTGCATTGTGCCGATGCCCGCCCCTACTAACACGCCACCCAACACTATCTCTGCAATGCTAATGCGAGTTTTTATTAAAAGATGAAGCGCCACCCACGCTGCCGCAACTCCTGGAATTGCAGATAGTCCGGTGACAAATGGGTCGTAGTTGACGGATAAGCACAAATCAAACGCGGTCATGCCTAAAAAGTGCATCGACCAAATGCCACCACCTAGCGCAATACTACCCGTGCCTAATAAGGTATTTCTTCTAATTTTGTCTTCTGTAATCGCGGCTTGTCTCGCTACATTGAACGCCATGAATGACGCAAATACCGCCACCAACAATGAGAGCACAACCAATGGGAAATGATAAGCACCTTCTATTAAGGTGGCGTGTTCTTCAAAAGTAAAAAAACGGGATATCATAACGCGGCCATACTACCTATTAATCTAATTTCTAATGGTGCGACAGCTATAACTTAGCACATTCACATATGAAGTGCGGTTATCAATTCGTAGCAATTAATTCAAGATTATCGTGTAAAACAAGAAGTCAAAGTGTTTTTTTGCTGAAAAGAAAAAACCCAGCAAAAGCTGGGTTTTTAAAGTGGTTGCGGGAGCAGGATTTGAACCTACGACCTTCGGGTTATGAGCCCGACGAGCTACCAGACTGCTCCATCCCGCGCCAGAAAATTATTGTTGTAAGCGCTTCATTTAATGCCTCGCTTCAACGTGGTGCGTATTATACATAGGGACTTTCGCAACACAAGTACCAGCATGCGAAATATTTCATTTTTCTGACTGTTAGCGGTTTAATTGACCAACATGAACAAAGTTAATACGAATTAACCGATTTTCGGTTCCTATTTACACACGTTGATCCAAGCTATTTAAACTTTTCCATTTTTTCAGCCAACGAGAAATCTAATTCTGTTAGCCCACCAGCGTCGTGCGTAGTCAATGTTACCTCTACTTTATTATAAACATTGAACCACTCTGGATGATGTTTTAGCTTTTCCGCCCAAATCGCAATTTGAGACATCCACCCAAAAGCTCGGATAAAGCTCTTAAACATAAACGTCTTTTTGATAGTGTCTCCACTTTGCTCCCATAGTGTGTCATCGGAAACCAGTTCATTGAGCGCTTTCAATTTTTCGTTAATTTCATTATCAGACAGCTTCGTCGCCATTCTTATCTCCTTCAATCACTGATGATTACGTAAAAGTTTTACCTACTACGAGATACTTTAATCGATTGGTTTAACATTAGAAGAGACTGGAGACAAAATCACAAAGAGGAGTGGAGGCTAAGGTTTACAAAAAGCCACCCTTTAACTTCTATAGTCAAAGGGGGGCGATACTTCTACCTTATTAACAGATTAGAACTCGATAGCTAAGCGCGCATAGATTTGACGACCTCGTGGATCGTGAACCTTAGAGTCAAACCCGCTGTTAGTGAATAGCTGTGGAGGCTCTTCGTCGAACATGTTAATTGCGCCTAACGTCAATACATAACTTTGTTCTGTATCATATAAGCCACCTAAGTCGATGTTGTATTGAGCATCTACCGTCAAGTGACTATCCACTTCGTAATAGCCACCTGAACAACCACCCACGTTAGCATTACCGTCCGCGCAATTTTGATCATCGTCATACGATGAGATGTAGCGAAGGAAGATATTGGCTGCATGAATATCGTTTTGCCAAGCCAGCCCCAAGTTCGCACGTAATTCAGGTGAAGACACTCCAATGTTATTGAAGTTACGGCGTCCAGCACCATCAATGTTTCCTGCCTGTGGGTCCATCAAGTCATACTTAGTGATGTAGGTCGCATTCAACGTAGGTGTAAAGTTACCGAAGTCTGTCTCTATTTTATAACTGGTTACAAAATCAATACCCGATGTTTCCATAGAACTCGCGTTAACATACGTGTTATTTACTTGAAGAACAGGCCCAGTCATCGGGTCTCCAGCACGGATAACGCGGTCTGGATTAGTCGGGTCTTCATTTAGTACCGCCTGCGCGTTCTCTTGAATGATTAGGTCTTCAAACTCGAAATTCCAATAATCAACTTCAACAGAAAAGTCTCTGAAAGGCTCGTATGAGAAGCCAATATTATAGGCTGTCGACTCTTCGGGTTTTAGCTCTTCATTACCCGATGTTCTAACAGCCACAAATGCCGTAGCACCTTGAACGGGGTCAATAAGCTGTTGCAACGACGTTGCGCCACCTTGTGCTAAGAACACTGTTGGCGCTCTAAACGACGTAGATATCGAGCCGCGAAGTGAAAACTCATCAGTCGCACGCCACGATATCGCTAACTTTGGATCCACCGTACTTCCAATGGTACCGCCGTAATCTTCATAACGAACCGCTAGTTGAACATCTAACTCGTCATTTATTGGTAATGCAAGTTCACCGAACGCTGCCCATACATCCTGGCTACCATCAATATCAGGGTTGCCGATAACGAATGTGAAACTGTCTTGGTTAGCAAGGTCATCGTAATCTTGGCTAAGCTGGTTTTCACGATATTGAACACCCAATGCTAACGCCGCAAAGCCACCGCCCATTTCGAACACATCAAACGATGTAATCGCTTCGAAAACTTCAAGGTCCGCTTTAGAGTCAATCACTTCGGTTCCCGTAAAGGAGCTAACCACATAATCAGAGTTAGGTGCCGTTGTGTAAGACGTTGCAAATGGATTGAAGAATTCGCAATCCCCTACCCCTGGCATTCCAGCGATAGGATCACAATTAGAGCCACCTAGACCGTATAGCGCAAGCTGAAACTCGGTATTTAGTACGTCAGGAACCCTAAATACAAAATCGTTAACCGCACGTGTATAGCTTAATTCCCAGAACCCAGTGTCTGTCACACCTTGTAAACTGGTGCTAAAGCGAAAGGTATCTGATTCGGTATTAGCTGGGTCACCAGGGAAGCCGTTACCTTCAGCGCGGCCGAAGAAAGCAACAGGCTGACCAAATGGATTCTGCGGATGGTAATCCGGAACAATTGGAGAGGTTAAAATTGGGAAGCTCGGTGCTCCACCACGTTCTGCACGGTTTCTCGCTAAACTGAATTCAGCCGACCATGTAATATCGTTATCGAACTCGTAGTCTGCACGTACATAAGCATTTGTTCGGCTCTCATCGGCAACATATGAATAGAATTTACCGAAATCAAAACCGCAAAAACCAATTTCTAAACCTGGCACTGTACCACTTGGCGCAAGTAAATCGGGTGCGCCACCAAACTCCTCACATCCGTAAGGGTCGATAATAGGCAGTGCCCCTGCACCTGGGATATTTAAGAAGAAAGAGCCTGGGTTACCCAGAGCACTTGTATCGTCTTGGGGACGACTTAGTCGTCTATCGCTGAGAAAAAGCGGCGAACGGTTGGTATAGCTTATCGCCGCTAGTACGCTTCCGTTATCTCCGGTTGCGCCCCATAAACCTTGTAAAATGTATTCTTTGTTGTCGCCATGCGCACCATCTTGATAGTCAAGGCTTACCATTGCTCCGTCATAATTGCGTTTGGTGATAAAGTTAACGACACCTGCAACGGCATCAGAACCATATAGAGCCGACGCACCATCTTTAACTACTTCCATACGATCAATGGCAATCATCGGTACAAGCGAACTGGTATCGACGAAGTTCAGGCCTTCGTTCGTTGGTTGCGCTGTAACGACCTGACGCTTATTGTTAAGTAAAACCAGAGTAGACGCTACGCCTAAACCACGAAGGTTAATATTCGACGTACCCGCTGTTGCGTTTTGCGTAAATGCATCCGGGTTGTTTTCAGCACCCGTGTTAATAGTGAGTGTTTGTGTAATATCCGCAATATTCTTTGCGCCAATCGCGTCGATAGCCACGCTATCTACCACGGCTAGTGGAGAAGGAGATTCGAAGTTTTCGCTACGGCGAACAAAACTACCGGTAACCAAAATGAGTTCTACGTCTTTCTTAGCTTCTTGCTCACTTTCAACGTCTGCTTCTTGGGCTGATGCGATATAAGGAGAGCAAAATAAAGCAGTACCGACCATTGCCGCCACTGCTGTCTTACGCGTTTTAAATTTCATAGTGTGATTCCAAATCTGGGCTTATCACTACCGGCATTACTACCCACACTTTCCGCTAGCGACAGGCTGTTCGATTTCGTGTTGTTATTGTCTGAGGCCATGAACAAATATTGACCTACGCAATTGATACTATGCTTGAATTTCACCTTTGTAAATTTATTGTGAATAATATGTTTACATTAATTTTACACATGGTCTGACCAGATATCCTTTAGGATAAATTGAAGCCTTTCCACCGAATTTAGCCATATCCCAATTGAGAATATGTTTCCCAATATGGGAAATTTATTCATTACGCTTGATTGATCGCGCACCTCAAAAATCAGGCATACCCTCTAACTTTCAATACGTTACAAGATTATTTTGAAAGGAATGATTCTTGAAATATCAGGAACACTTTATATGAAGGTGCACGAGGTCTATGGAGTTTCCAAAAATAGATGAGGTTTATAAATTACTCAGCGAAAAGCTAGAGTCTTGGGTAGAGAGCGGCATTACGCTTCTTCCTAACATTGTTGTCGCATTTTTTATTGCAATAGCCTTTGGCATTATCGCCAAAGTGATCGGCAACGTTGCTGGCAAGATTATGCGCAGAACGTTTGAGTCTCGACAAATTGCAAGCCTCCTCACCTCCATAATCAAATCTATCGTTTTAATAGCGGGAATTTTCATTGCGCTAGACTTTGTTGGCCTCAAAGGTACTGTTACTTCTTTACTTGCAGGCGCAGGTATCGTCGGGTTGGCCATTGGTTTTGCGTTTCAGGACATGACGGAAAACTTCATTGCCGGTGTGGCCATGGGAATTCGAAAACCCTTTGAAATTGGTGACGTCATTGAGGCAGAAGGTGTATTTGGTAACGTAAAGGAAATAAACCTTAGAAACACTTTAGTTGAAACCTTTTATGGTCAACTTGAAGTTATACCCAACAAGATTCTTTTCCGAAATATATTGACCAATTATTCATATCTTGGTTATCGAAGAATAGAGATCCCTGTCGGCATTTCTTATGCTGATGATATAGAAGAAGCCGCTAAAGTTATTACGGATGCTATGAATGAAAAAGATTATGTCATCAAAAAAGAAGAGACCGCGGTTTACGCAGAGTCTTTTGGCGATTCAAGTATCAACCTATTACTGTGGTTTTGGATTCGATATCCAGGAGAGCCTGGATTTATGGTCGTACGCCACGACGCGATCAGTACGGTAAAAACGGTATTAGAAGAAAACGATATTCTTATTCCTTTCCCTATCAGAACATTGGATTTCAATGCTAAAGGGGGAGATAAGCTTAATAGCATGCTTAAAAAGCAGGATGAGAGAAGCTCAAGTAAAGGTAATACAAATTCATCAACTGAGCAGTCTGATGTGAAAGCGGGTGATAATCCTGAGCAACCCGCAGAAGAATGAAACTAACGGAGATGCAAATGGAAATGTTAAATTCAAAAACACTTAAACACGCTTTTTTAGTACTTATACTCGCAGCCAGTTTTGGGAGTTTAGGCGGTTGTGCAACAGTTGAAGGGGCCGGTAAAGATATTCAAAGTGCTGGAGAAGCCATTGAAGAAGGTGCCGAGGAAGCGTCTAACTAACTCGTTTCTGTCGACATAGGTCTTGCCGATAAAGTACGACCGTGTAGGTAAAAGCCTGACGATTGCTAAACTTGACCCTGTTGACTTTTGCTATATATCAAAGGTCAACAAACGCCAGCATCTCAGGCTTTTTTTATTTTGTGGCATTATGATTCTGCAATACACGGTGCGACATATCAACTAGACAACGACGTAGTACACGCATCGAAATACGCATTTGGCAATATGCCGTACTAGTCTATACAGCCACTTTTACCGCGTACAACAACAATCTATCAAGGCTTAAGTACCGCGAGCATGAGAAAGCCACCTATTAGCGCAGGGTTCCCATTCGATTTAAGTAAGCAACTTGCCTCTACTTTATAAAGCTTCCCTTGCGCCTTTTCAGTGATTTCGACAAGTTTGAATTGGTATTTAACGGCATCATTACTTTTTACTGGTTCAAGAAAACGTAACTTATCAATGCCATAATTAATCATAGACGCGATACGTTCGTCTGGCGCAATCACTTCAGCGAATGCTTTAGGCATGAGACTGGCAGTCAAGAAGCCGTGCGCAATTGTTGTTTTAAAGGGACTTTCTTTTTCACAGCGCGCAGCATCTAAATGTATCCACTGGTGATCGCCCGTGGCGTCTGCAAACTGATTGATCATGTCCTGCGTAACCGCCAGCCATTCAGGTTGTTCAAGGGTATCTCCCACTGCTAAGTCTAAAAGTGTTTTCATTTTTCAGTCCAATCTCCATTTATTGACGATAAAACTACTATTATTACCTTGAATGTTTCAATTAACTTTTAATAATAGGTATTTATAAATATTCTTGTTACACTAACGTAAATTATTCGTAGATGCTATGTAGCATTGGATCACAGTTTTCTATTAAACGCACCGTGATACAAACTAGCGCCTCTTCATCTATTGGCTTTTTTCAGGGCACTCGCTCTTAAAGGATTAGTTATGAATCTCAATAGAATCGATTTGAACCTTTTTGCAGTATTCGACGCCATTTACACGGCAGGAAGCTTAACCAAGGCAGCAGATGTCTTATGCATTACTCAACCAGCGGTAAGTAACTCTTTAGCAAGGCTAAGAGAAATGCTCAACGACCCGCTGTTCGTTCGTACTGGCCACAGTATGACGCCTACCCCCGTAGCGCAAAATATTATTGTTCCAGCTCGACAAGCTTTAGCCTTACTACGCAGAAGCGTGCAAGAAAGTCATACATTCGACCCTCTCACAGCCGAGAAGTCCTTTAACTTTGCCAGCCGTGATTTGCTTGAAGTAAGCATTATGCCTCGACTCATTTCACGTTTGCAGAATTTGGCGCCAAATATTGGGTTGACCAATTACGAGATTCCTAGAAGCCAAGTTGTTTCGGCGATGGCATCGGGCACGTTGGACTTTTACTCAGATGCATCAACATTTACAGACCCTCATTTGTGTAAAGAAAAAATCGCCCAAGACAGACTTGTTGTGTTAGCACGTAAAAATCATCCTGCGCTCAAAAACGGGCTTAACTTAGATACCTTTCTACGATTAGGCCATATTAATGTGTCACAACGTAAATCTGGTGTGGGTCCAATAGATATTGCGTTAGATAAAATGGGCAAAAGACGCAAGGAAGTTATGCGAGGTCAACATTTTTTAACCGTTCCAAGTACGATAGTAAAGACAGACCTAATCGCGTGCCTGCCGTATCACCTTGCTAAACATTACGATCTTGCGTTGTACGAGGTTCCTTTTGATTTACCGCCTGTAGAGTATTTCCTTTATTGGCATGTAAGCGCCGACCATGATCACGCTCATATGTGGATGCGTGAACAAATAATGGAAGTAGCGAGCAACTATAAACCTCACTAACGCCACTTCTCCAAACAGCGCTCGTTATGGGCGCTTTTTTGTCTCCATAAACTTATAAAACCACATACTTAAGTATCGCTTAGAACGTTTTCAAGATTTCATTTTTGTCGTTTAATCCTCCCGAACAAATAAACAATCTATAGAAGTACTTGAGGAATTAACCATGTTGAAAATTGTTAAAACTTCTCTTGTTATCGCAGCGACATTAGGTGTGTCGGGCGTAGCACAGGCTGATGTTAACGAAGCACTAGCGAATATTTGCACTATCGTTCAAGCGGACGATAAAGGCGAACTACGTAAGAAAATGCGTTCAGTCGAATCAGACTACCGCATGAAGCTTAAAGACTACTACTCAGCAATTAGCTGTGACGGTAACAGCCTAATTCGTACAGCACTGCTAAACAATGCTTTAGAAGCTGGCGAGTTACTTGTTAAGAAAATGCCAAAAAGTGATTTAGAAGCACCTGAAGCTGATGGAAAAACACTTCAAGCTTGGGTTGCAGAAAACGGTCTGCAAGATAACCCAATTGCTGCGGTTATCAACGACCGCCTATAAAACAGTTTCACACCATGTGAACCAGTTCAACATGGTTGCAGAGAAATCTGCACTTTAGAAAGCGACCCTCGGGTCGCTTTTTTCTTTTGTATCAGTTGATAAAATTCAATGCATAAAAAAGGAGAGTATTCCCTACTCCCTGAGCCTTTAACGTTGCGATATCGTCATTTGTGGATGCAGGCGTTATTCTGTCTACATACATGGCTTCATATGGCCGATGAAAACCACCAACATCAATGTGAACAATACCCGTTTGAACGTCCTCCACATCATAAGCTGGATCTTTAATGAAGAAGGTGCGCTGATTAGTTGCGATATTAACGAGAGAGTAACGAGCTTTAAGTTGAAAGCAACGCCAGAAAAGCCTGTAGTGGGTGTTGCAGCGGGCGACAACAAACTGCACGCTATAAGAGGCGCTCTGCGATCGAAATTGCTCAATGGGCTCATCACGACAGAACGTACTGCCTCAGCACTGCTTACTTCTTAATTTCGTTCTTTTCTTATTAATAAAATGCCTATTGCGTACATTTTTAATACGCATTAACTTCAACAAAAAGCAAAAAAACAGCATTAACGTTGTTTTTTTGCACTTTATTTGGCTATTTTTTGATCTTCGATTGCAATTCAACTTAGTTTGCCTACGCCCTTTAATACTAAAGGCTACAGCGCATTTTATACCTGTTACATCTTTAGTCTAACGTATTATTCGATATACCTTGTTATTTGAATGAATGTTTTTCATTCGACCTGATTGTTTTTTAATTAATCCCGAACAGACAAACCGATTAATTAAACAAATATAACGAAGGAAATTTAACCATGTTGAAAATCGTTAAAACTTCTCTAGTCATCGCAGCATCAACATTAGCTTTTTCAAACGCAGCACAAGCAAATGACGTAAACGAGGCACTAGCAAACATCTGTACTATTGTTCAGGCTGACGACAAAGGCGAATTGCGTAAGAAGATGCGTCGCGTACAGTCTGACTTCAAATTAAAGTTACGTGATTATTACTCAGGTGTTTCATGCGGTGGTCAAAGCCTTATCCGCACGGCCTTAACGAACAACGCAGTTGAGGTAGGTACACTGCTTGTTAAGAAAATGCCAAGCAAAGACCTTTCTGAGCCCGAATCAGACGGCAAAACACTTCAAGCGTGGATAGCAGAGCAAGGCTTACAGAGCTCGCCAATTTCTGCTGAGCTTAACGATAGAATCTAAGCACTAATTCACATAGCCATGTGAGTCGATTCAACATGGTTGCAGCGTCAGCTGCAATGAAAGGCCCCGCTACGGGGCCTTTTTACTTTCTGTCTCTTTAAATTTTCACGTTCTTCAACCCAGTGACTTAGGTAATCAAGCTACGGTATGCGTGAGCTCGTAACGCAAGCTCACACTTTAGGTATGGATTGACATACCATGTTATTTTACAACATGTTTTTCAAATAGTTAGATTCGGGTTTAATGCATCTCAACGAACGAACACAATCTTAATAACAACAACCGAAGGAATTTAACCATGTTGAAAATCGTTAAAACTTCTCTAGTAATTGCAGCATCAACTTTAGCTTTTTCTAACGCAGCTCAGGCTAATGACATCAACGAAGCACTTGCAAACATTTGCACAATTGTTCAAGCAGATGACAAGGGCGAACTACGTAAGAAAATGCGTAGCGTTCAATCAGACTACAAACTTAAGCTTCGCGATTACTACTCTGGCATTTCTTGTAACGGCCAAAGCCTAATTCGCACTGCTCTTACTAGCAATGCGGTTGAAGTAGGTACTCTACTGGTTAAGAAAATGCCAAGCAAAGACTTAGCAGAGCCTGAGTCAGACGGTAAGACGCTTCAAGCGTGGATTGCTGAACAAGGTCTTCAAAGCTCTCCTATCTCAACAGAGCTTAACGGCAGAATCTAATATAACTAATTAATCACACCATGTGATGTAACGATTCAACATGGTAGCGGCAGGACGCCGCACTGGAGGCCCCTTTTAGGGGCCTCACCCCTTTCTAGAACCCTATAAAATTTATCACTTCTTTTTGTACCCATTCAGGTTTTTCCCTGTGTAACCAGTGCGACGCGTTCGGGATAAATAATGAAGGCTGGCTCCCTCAACATTCACGTACTTTGAAACAACCACTGTGCTCACTTCCTCTATGTTGTTTTTAAGAAACAAAAAGGCCGAGCAAAATAACGTATCCAAATGATTATTTGGTTAAATCATTTTCTCGGCTACATTATTTTCTCGGCCTTTCGTACGTCTTTTAGTAACGCACGTGTATTACTTTTATGTCGTTACTCGATAGCGAACATACTCTCTGGCATAGACATCAAGTTGTCTGCGCCTGATTGCATTGCCGAAACCAGTGAGCGAGTACGGGTTAACAAACGGTCAAAGTAGAAGCCCGTTGTTAAGATTTTACTCTTATAAAACTCGGTTTCGGTGCTGCCTGCATCAAGCTGTTCTTGTGCTTTCACTGCCATTTTTAGCCAGAAGTAAGCAACGGTAACGTAACCTGAATACATTAAGTAATCGACAGACGCTGCACCAATTTCATCTGGGTTCGATGCTGCTGCCTTACCGATGTCCATAGTAATCTGCTGCCACTCGTCAAGGTGAGAGTTTAGCGCGTTAGTCCAAGCACTAAACTGAGCGTTGTCACGCAATGAATTACAGTAGTCGCGCACTTCTTGAACAAACACATTAAGCAATTCGCCATTAGAGCCCATTACTTTACGCCCTAATAGGTCAACGGCTTGAATACCTGTAGTACCTTCATACATGGTGCAGATACGGGTATCGCGAGCTAGCTGCTCCATACCCCATTCTTTGATAAAGCCGTGGCCGCCATAAACCTGCATACCGTAACTCGTGGCTTCTTGCGCGGTTTCAGTTAAAAAGGCTTTTACGATAGGCGTTAAGAATGCAAGTTTTGCATCCGCAAGTTGCTTCTCAGCCTCGTCGCTACCATACAAAGTAACGTCAACTAACTGCATACAGTAAGCGGCAAGCGCTCGGTTGCCTTCCGCGAACGCTTTCTGCGTTAACAGCATACGACGTACATCAGGGTGCACAATAATAGGATCAGCTGGGCCATCAGGGTTTTTACGCCCTGTTAATGAACGGAACTGAATGCGGTCTTTTGCATAGCGAAGCGCACCTTGGAATGCTGCTTCAGATGATGCCAAGCCTTCAAGACCAGTGCCAATACGTGCGGTATTCATGAACGTAAACATGCAGTTTAGGCCGCGGTTTGGTGGCCCAATCAAATAACCTTTTGCGCCATCGAAGTTGATCACGCAGGTTGCGCTGGCTTTGATACCCATTTTATGTTCAATGCTTCCGCAGCCTACTGCGTTTCTATCTTGCTTTTCGCCATCTTCAGATACGTTAAATTTAGGTACAACAAATAGTGAAATACCTTTGGTCCCCTCTGGCGCATCTGGCAATCGAGCTAACACAATGTGTACGATATTTTCAGACAAGTCGTGTTCACCTGCCGAAATAAAAATCTTCGTTCCTGTTAAGCTGTAGGTACCATCTTCTTGAGGCTCCGCGCGACATTTCAACATGCCAAGGTCTGAACCGCAGTGTGCCTCGGTCAAACACATAGTACCTGTCCACTCACCGCTAACCAGTTTTTCAAGGAACATTTTTTGTAGCAATTCAGAGCCATGGGCTTTTATTGTTGCCATACAGCCCTGGCTTAGACCTGGGTACATCGCCCAAGAATGGTTTGCGCCTGAGAACCACTCAGCAATGATAGATGACAATGAATATGGTAGTGCCTGACCGCCAAATTCCTCAGGGTGAGACATTCCTGGCCATCCGCCCTCAACATACGTTTGATAAGCTTCTTTAAAACCTTTAGGCGTTGTTACTTCACCATCAACCCACTTACATCCTTCTTCATCACCTGATGCATTGATGGGCGCCAGTACGTTCTCTGAAAACTTTGCAGCTTCAGCGAAAATCGCCGACACCAAGTCTTCTGATGCTTCGTTGAAACCTAGCTTTTGATAGTGATTTTGATAATTTAGTAGCTCATGTGTTACAAACATGGCGTCACGTTGTGGAGCTTTATAACCTTCCATACCCAATACCTATATTACTTCAAATAGACCAGCAGCGCCCATGCCGCCACCGATACACATGGTGCAAACAACATATTTCGCACCGCGTCGTTTACCTTCGATGAGTGCATGACCCACCATGCGAGCACCGCTCATGCCGTATGGGTGACCAATAGAAATGGCACCGCCGTTTACGTTTAATAATTCGTCTGGAATGCCTAACTTATCGCGGCAATACAGTACCTGTACTGCAAACGCTTCATTAAGCTCCCATAGACCGATATCGTCCATGGTCAATCCATGCTGCTTTAATAGCTTAGGAATGGCGAACACTGGGCCAATTCCCATTTCATCTGGCTCACAGCCTGCCACTGCAATACCGCGATAAATACCAAGAGGTTGAGCATTGCCTTTTGCCGCTGAGTGCTCATCCATAATTACTGTCGCACTTGCACCATCAGAAAGCTGACTGGCATTACCTGCGGTAATACAACCGCCTTCTATTACTGGGTTTAGCGCCTTAAGCCCTTCTAGCGTTGTTTCAGGGCGGTTACCTTCGTCTTTTGACAAGGTCACTTCACGTTCAGAGGTTTCGCCTGTTTCTTTATTAAAAACGGTTTGAACTGCGGTAATGGGAACGATTTCATCATCAAACTTACCCGCTTCTTGAGCCGCTGCTGTGCGCATTTGGCTTTGGTAACCGTATTCGTCTTGTACGTCACGGCTAATGTTGTAGCGCTTACCTACTACTTCCGCAGTTTGAAGCATTGGCATATAAATATCTTTGTGCTTAGCAACCAGTGCAGGGTCTACTGCACGAAACATATTCATATTTTTGTTTTGTACTAAAGAGATAGAATCTAAGCCACCCGCAACCATAATATTGGTATCGCCTGTACGAATTGAATTCGCTGCGGTAGCAATGGCATACATGCCAGAACTGCATTGGCGGTCGAGTGTCATACCCGCTACGGTGACCGGTAAACCACCCGCTAGGCCAGCCAAGCGGCCAATATTCATGCCGCCACTGCCTTGGGTTAGCGCTGCGCCCATTACCACGTCATCAACACTGGCAGGGTCGATCCCTGCGCGTGCTACTGCGTTTTGAATAGCATGGCCACCTAATGAAGGGGCTGGTAAATTGTTCAGTGCACCTTTATAAGCGCGCCCGATTGGCGTACGTGCTGTACTTACGATAACTGCATCGCGCATTTTCATATTCCTTTCAGTTGGGCTGAAAGTTCAGCCAAAGTTTAGCTAGGCCTACGTGCTTCCTCTCGAAGTTACCTAGCTTTACCAAATTCGGATGTCGGGTAACGAGAGCTAGCGCTAGCTCTCACCGTCGATTAACTCTCGCTAACGAGAGCTTTGTCTACTTCGCTTTATAGCTTTTAAACGTGCCGCCGCTTTGGGCCAATTTCACCAACAAATCACTTGGTTCAAGCCACATCTTTCCGTAATCACCCAATTGATCACGATAGGTAGTCAGCTTATCTAAAATAGTGCCTAGCCCTACTTCGTCGGCATATTGCATAGGGCCGCCGCGATACACAGGGAAGCCATAACCGTAAACATAAATCACATCGATATCGCTAGATTTAGCTGCAATGCCTTCTTCTAAGATGGCAGCACCTTCGTTAATCAATGAGTACATGACGCGAACTAGAATTTCCTCATCGCTAATGTCTGAACGCTGAACCACGCCTAAACGTTCTGCTTCTTGCTTGGCAATTTCTAGTACTTCTGGATCTGGGACAGGAACTCGACTTCCAGGTTCATAGTTGTAAGCTCCGCGTCCGGTTTTGAGTCCGTTGCGCCCCTTTTCTACTAAGCGATCTGCCACTGCACCGTAAGCGGGGTCGTGTGCAATGTGCTCTTGTCGAGACTGTCGTACATAGTAACCAATATCTAATCCAGCCATATCACCCATAGTGAACGGCCCCATTGGCATGCCAAACTCGGTTAAAACACGATCAACTTGCTCAGGTGTTGCTCCTTCAAGCAGTAAGCGGTTAGCTTCACGGCCGTAAGGCTCAATCATGCGGTTACCTACGAATCCGAAGCAAACGCCTACCAACACCGCTACTTTCTTGATGCGTTTAGCCATCTTCATGCAGGTTTTAATGACTTCAGCAGATGTCTTCTCTGCTTTAACCACTTCTAGCAGTCTCATCACATTCGCTGGCGAGAAGAAGTGAAGACCAATTACATCTTCAGGACGGGATGTGGCTTTCGCTATTTCGTCTATATCCAGTGTTGACGTATTTGAAGCCAAAATGGCGCCTGGCTTACACACTTTATCCAGCGTCGAGAATACGGTTTTCTTTACTTCCATCTTCTCGAAAACGGCTTCGATGACGAGATCAACATCAGCTAAGTCATCATACGACGTAGTACCTGAAAGCAGTGCCATGCGGCTCTCTACGTGCTCTTGGGTTAACTTGCCTTTTTTCGCTGAGTTTTCGTAGTTCTTTCTAATAAGCGCTAATCCCTTCTCTAGCGCTTCTTCTTTGAGCTCAAGCATTGTGACTGGAATGCCGGCATTGGCGAAGTTCATAGCGATACCACCGCCCATTGTTCCGGCGCCGATAATCGCAACTTTATCAATGTTGCGCTCAGGAGTATTTTTGTCGAAATCGCTCACATGACCTGCTGCGCGTTCAGCAAAAAAGAAATGCTGCTGGGCACGTGCCTGTGGCGTATTCATGCACTCCATGAAAAGCTTGCCTTCATTTTTAAGGCCATCTTCAAAAGCGAGCGTGTAAGCGCCGCGTACCGCTTCGATACATTTTAATGGAGCAAAGAAACCACGAGTCGCTTTTTTAGTTTGTGCAGTTACTGCATCAAACACCGCCTGCGTTTCGTCAGACATGGACAGCGTGATATCACTGGTGCGTTTAATCGCTTTATCTGGCGTTAATGCTTGTAAATACGCTTTTGTATCTTCAAGTAAATGCTCAGGCTTATCAGAAATTTTGTCGAAGACACCTGGAAGTTTGACCACCGACGTTGGCTTGCCGGTTACGATCATTTCTAACGACGTTTGTGCATCGGCTAATCGCGGAAGACGTTGGGTGCCACCAGCGCCAGGCAGAATACCTAGATTTACTTCAGGCAGACCCACTTTGTTGTCGGCAAAGGTAATGCGATGATGACAGGCTAACGCCACTTCTAAGCCACCGCCGAATGCTGGTCCAGGGAGAACAGCAACAACGGGCTTAGACGCATTTTCTATCTTGTCTAACACTTCAGGCAGCATGGGAGATAAGTCACCGCCAGAGAATTCGCTAATATCAGCACCACCCGAAAAAATAGGTAGTGAAGAAGTAATAACAATGGCACGTACGCTATCGTCTTCCAACGCGTTATTTATGCCTTCTATCAGTCCTACTCTGATTGCGCGAGAAAGCGCATTTACGGGTGCGCTTTGCATTGTCAGTGTAGCGACGCCTTGTTGTACTGCATATTCTACGGCTTTATTTTCCATCTCAGTCATAACCATGTCCTGTTTATCACGTTAACTGGATGTTATTGCAGTGTTGTCAATCATCCAAGTTTATTGGTGTTATAGACATTTATCATAATATTTAATATTGACCGCCAGCCCCTTTGTGAATTCATTTCTCTGCGCAGAGCCTGTCCTACCTTGCCTAAGGTTTATTTGACAGAAAATAAAACCGGTGTTTTTGTTAATCGGGCAACACTTGTAATTACATTTTATTTACAAAAGGATGATTGGCTATGCAAGTGCTTAAAACACCGGAAAGCGCCTTCGACACGATCACTGACTTTCCCTACTCCCCCTGTTTCACTGAAGTAACAGACACAGTAAGCAGTGAAATAACAATGGCCCATTATCAATGTGGACCGAAAGATGGACATACCGTGCTATTAATACACGGCGAACCGACGTGGGCTTATTTATACCGCAAGATGATGCCTATATTGGCTGATGCGGGATTCAATGTCATCGCGCCGGATCTCATTGGTTTTGGGCGCTCAGATAAACCAGTAAGAAAGGAGGACTACTCCTACGCTCGTCATGTGATATGGTTAAAAGACTGGTTTTCACAGGCTACTAAAGGCCCCGTTACACTCTTTTGTCAAGACTGGGGAGGTTTACTAGGCCTGCGACTTGTCGCCGATATGCCTGAGCGTTTTTCGGGTGTAATGGTGTCTAATACCGGTTTGCCCACTGGAGACCACCCGCCAAGCGATGCTTTCATCAAATGGCGCCGTTTCTCACAGGATGTCGCCGTATTTCCCACATCTTTGATCATTCAAAACGCCACAACCACTGTTCTAGATGAGGCGACGCTTGCAGCTTACGACGCCCCTTTTCCAGACGAAAGCTTTAAAGCAGGTGCACGTATGTTCCCTATTCTTGTTCCTACAAGCCCAGACAATGCTGAGGCACAGGCGAATAGACAGGCATGGGAAAAGCTAAAGCAATATAACAAGCCTTTTGTTACGGCTTTCGGTGATAGCGACCCTGTCACTAAAGGTGGCGATAAGGTATTTCAAAAGCTCGTTCCTGGTAGCAGCGGTATGGCTCATACCCTTGTAGAAAACGGTGGTCACTTTATCCAGGAAGATCAAGGGGAAATGCTAGCCAAATTACTCATTCAATTTATAAACCAAACGCAGCTGAAATAGCCACGTTTCAAAAAACATTAAACAGCTACTAATAGGAGATTACCATGGATGCTCTACTCGACTTTTCAGGGCAAGTTGTATTAATTACCGGCGCAGGCAGTGGTTTTGGCCGCTTGTTATCGCTAGGTCTTGCTAACCGAGGAGCAAAACTCGTTCTTTCAGACATTAACGAAACCGCCCTTGAGGAAACGAAAAAGGATGTAAAAGCACTCACTGATGTCGTGGTGCTAGCGGGTAATATTGCTAGCGAGTCGCTAAATAAGGCACTGGTTGAAACAGCCATTGAAACCTTTAGCAAACTGGATATAGCCGTAAATAATGCAGGCATAGCGCATAACCCTGCACCAATTCATCAAATGACAGAGGAAATCATGGACTCGCAGTTCGCTGTGAATGTAAAAGGCGTTATGTTTGGAATGAAGTACCAAATACCCGTTATGCTTGCACAAAAACAAGGGCACGTTTTAAATGTAAGCTCACTTGCGGGACTAGGTGGAGCCCCCAAGGGCGGTGCTTATGCTGCAGCAAAACACGCGGTTTCGGGGATAACCCGCACAGCCGCGGTGGAATACGGCCGAAAGAATGTTCGCGTTAATGCAATTTGCCCATTCTATAGTCCTACCAATATTTTGAACGTAGACGGGTACAACACCCCTGAAGCGCGCGAGCAACTAGGCATGGGAAGTCCTATGAAACGTCTAGGCGAACCGCAAGAAATCGTTAACACCATGATGCTGATGCTTTCCCCTGGCAACTCTTACATGAACGGGCAAACCATAGCAGTAGATGGTGGTGTTACAGCGTGGTAATTTTTATCTCGCAGTTTCGAAATACATGCAAAGGTATTTTTTGACATACCTTTGTATGACTCATCATGTTTCTCTTTCGTTCTACTTTAGGTGTAATGAAGAGGAACAAACAAAATCGATGAATGAGGCGAGTGCAACCGCCTCTGCAATCGACCCCCCATCAAGTAAAACCCAATAATTTTATTTAGCGATTAAGTTGAACAAAAAGAGAAAAATGTGATGAAAAAGCCAAGTAAAAACATTTTTTTAGCTACTACACTTTGTATAACCTATTCGTTGATTAACGTTAGTATTGCGCAAGAAGCCCAATCTACGCTTGTAAATATGAAGGAAGTGCCTTCTTCCCAACTATTAAAGAAGCAACGTCAAAATAAACCGCTAGCACTAAGCACAGTAAAGCGCGGTACTGATGTTTCGCTTCAAACCACCAAACAATCCAAAAGCCAATACCTTATTCATAGCGCACTGCCAAGTCACCGCTTCAGCGCTAAGTAATTTTTAGGCGAGTACTCGTCTATCGGGTTAATCCTTTATTTAAAGCCATTCTTTGCGTTTATTATTCTTTTTTACTCTATCGCACACGCAGCAATAGTATTCTACGAATCAAATATTTATACCATTAATCCGCATAGATAAGTGCTAACCGACGACATAGCGCTTTTGAAAAAGCAACGCCCTCGTAATGACATTAGCGACATATGAGTTAATTATATTAATTGTGAATAGCGCGACACCTATTTGAAAACTATCTTCAAGATTACCACAGGTAGAAGAAGTCACAGGAAAGAGGTGAACATGCTTTTAAAACCAAAACACATCGCGTTATTGTTCACGCTGGCAATTGCAGTATCTGCAATGGGATAAGCACGAAGGCGTTTCAACATGGAAACGCCCTTCGAAAGCGATCTTAGGTCGCAGTTTTTCTTGCTAGACGTGACGTAGGATTCTTTAGGTTAACGTTTAAAAAACTCAAAGCTTAGCGGATACACCCACAACTCCCCTTTGTTCGCTTTGACTGCTGCCACAATAGCAAAGACGATGTTCATCAATCCAAGAGCGATGAAGCCTAGCGCTCCTATGATAATCAGCGTCAAGACAAAACAAATAACAGAGTAAATGAGCAAGCTTATTAACCAATTCGCTGTCACCCTGCCGTGCTGATTGATGTCTTCGTTTTGATCTTTGTGAGCAATCCATAGCACGATAGGCAATATGATACCTAAGCCAGGTATAATGAAACTGGATAACTGAGAAACATGAATGAGTGTACAGTAGCTTCGAGCGTTCAAGCCCCAGTAGAGTGGTTCTTCCGTTGACATAATGGTCCTTTTTATTGCGTTGGTTTGATTTGATAAATATAGGCGTTTTCAGTGTGACCGGCATCAAGCTTAACAGGAACTATGACCCGCTCATATTGCTCACTTTCAAACTCATCCAGCATGGTCCAGTTTTCGGCAAGTTGAGAAGACGTTAGCATCATGCCCTTCACCTCTTCTTTTGCTTTAGTTAGATCAGAAATAACAATTCCTGGAAACCCCATAACTGCTCCCCACCCTTGTTGAACTAAGTGCCCTTCTACCGTACCAGACTGCCACTGGCCACCAATATGAGCGACGATATGGTGATTTGGACAATTAGGAGCAAGGCTTCCGTAAATAAACAACCTTTCTAAATCAGGTGTAGCAGACGTTACATTGTCATTGTTTTGCATTACTTTGACCCATTATTAAAAAACTTTTCGTCAGGTGTTGAGGCAAATTTAAAAACAGGCCCCAACCGTTCGCATTGCTAGTTATAAATTGCCTAAAAAAGCCAGTGCTTTTGTGAGAGTAATATCGAATTTGTTTTACAAAAGCAACACAGCGTTACACAATGCAAGAGCATGTCTATGTGAATGTCGATTCACGTAAAAAACACAATAATTAAAGGACAAAGTATGCTCAATCACAAACGTACTCTGATAGCAGCATTGGTAAGCGTTTCGCTTATGGGGTGTGGCGAAAGTACAACACAGACAGAAACTAAACCACAACTCACTGCACAAGACGCCAAGCAGTTTTTAACACAAGCGCAAAAAGATATTGCAAAAATGCAAGTTCCTGCCGCGCACGCCGAGTGGAGCTACGCCACGAATATCAATTTCGATACAGCAGCAGTCAGTGCTTATTTTAATGAAGTGCTTTCTACCAAGGTTGCAAAGTTAGCTAAAGAAGCGGCGAAATTTAACGATGTAGACGTAGATGCCGACACCCGCAGACAGCTTGATCTACTTAAAAACAGTTTAACAATGCCGCCGCCGGCAGATGCCGAAAAAGCAGAGCGGCTTGCAAAAATTGGTTCTGACTTAAGTGCCATGTACGGCTCTGGTGAGTATTGCAGCGAAGATGGTACGTGCAAAAGCTTGGTCGAAATGAGCTCTGAAATGGCCACCCTACGCGATGCAGACAAGCTACTAGAATATTGGTCAGGCTGGCGTGAAGTATCTAAACCAATGGCAGGACTCTATGCAGAACAAGTATCGCTTGCCAATGAAGGCGCTGCAGAGCTAGGTTTTGAAAACGTCAGCGCCTTGTGGCGTGGAAAGTACGATATGCCAGCAGATGAATTTCCCAAGGAATTGGATCGCTTATGGACGCAAGTAGAGCCTTTCTACGAGTCACTACATTGCCATGTGCGCGCTAAGCTAGGTGAACACTATGGCGAAGACGTAGTACCTCAAGACAAACCAATCCCAGCCCATTTATTAGGTAACATGTGGGCACAGTCGTGGGGGAATATTTACGATATCGTTAAACCTCAGCAAGAAATGAAAGTTCCTGATGTTACAGGCGCATTAGCTGAACAGGGGTATGACGAAATCGCCATGGTTAAACAAGCAGAGTCATTTTTCTCATCGCTTGGCTTTGAAGAACTTCCAGATACCTTTTGGGAACGCTCTATGTTTCAAAAGCCTGAAGGCCGTGACGTTCAGTGTCATGCCTCTGCGTGGGATTTAGATGACAAAGACGATCTTCGTATAAAGATGTGTATTCAAAAGACTGGCGAAGAATTTAACGTTATTCACCACGAATTAGGTCACAACTACTATCAACGCGCTTATAAAGACCAACCACTTCTTTACCGTGGTTCGGCAAACGACGGCTTCCACGAGGCTATTGGCGACACCATCGCTTTATCAATAACACCTAAGTACCTTAAGCAAATCGAGTTAATTGATGAGATCCCAGACGCATCAAACGATATCGGTATGTTAATGCAAGTTGCGTTAGACAAGATTGCCTTCATTCCTTTTGGTCTGATGGTTGACCAATGGCGCTGGAAAGTGATGTCAGGTGAAGTAACACCTGAACAATACAATCAACTATGGTGGGAATTGAGAGAAAAGTATCAGGGTGTGATGGCGCCTGTTGAGCGCAGCGCCGACGCATTTGATCCGGGTGCAAAGTATCACGTGCCTGCTAACGTTCCTTATACACGCTATTTCCTAGCGCATATCCTTCAATTCCAATTCCATAAAGCACTGTGTGACATTGCAGGTGATGAGGGCCCGCTTAACCGCTGTTCTATCTACGGCAGTGAAGAAGCCGGTAAAGCACTTAACGAAATGCTAGAGATGGGTATGAGCCAACCTTGGCAAAATGAGTTAGAGACCCTAACAGGTTCGCCACAAATGGATGCAAGCACTATTGCTGACTACTTTGCGCCACTAAAAACGTGGTTAGATGAGCAAAATGCTACACGCCAGTGTGGCTGGTAACTATATCCGTTATGATTAGCCACTGGCTAACATAGTTCATGCAGTCCAAAAAGCCTCGAATTTCGAGGCTTTTTTTGTTGAATTTAAACTTTTGTACCATTGTAAGAGCGGTAGAATAGCGTAACGTTAGTGTATAAATTTTATGTAATTTTTGATTATATTATGCGCACCCTGTTGGTACTTTCGCTTTTCATAGTTTTTACTGCAACTTGCAGCCTACTTGCACGCGCGAAACCTATTGCCCCAGCGTTTCACTCCTACAATATGGATAGTGGTATCGCCCACGTATCCATTTCAGATATTGCGGAAGATAAATATGGTTTTCTGTGGTTGGCATCGCAGTCTGGTGTCGATAAATTTGACGGCTATACATTTCGAAACTTCGGCTTGTGGGGTGAAGACAAGTCAACAGGCCTCCAAACCCTGTTCGCCCTTCAGATAGAGGCAAGCTTAGACGGTCAATACCTGTGGGTGGGGACATACAGCGGGCTGAGCCGTATAGATGTTGATACTGAGTCGTTCAAGCACTACACGTTACCGGCGTCAGAGCCTTTCAATAAACAGGTAATTAATAGGATCAAGACCACCCACAATGGCCAGCTTTGGATTGTCTCTGAACGAAACCTTTACACTTACTCTCCAGACTCAGACAGTGTAGAGCTGGTCAGCTACCTTCCCAGTACCACGAGTACGCTGACAGACATAGAACTTATCGGTAACACGCTTTATGTCACTTCCACCTCGGGCCTTTATAAACTTGATCCGTTTAAGAAGTCTCTTGAGTTAGTGGCTTTTGAAAACATGAACTTTACTCGACTGGTGGCAGCAGAGAAATCTCGATTCTGGTTGGGCACCGCTACCCACGGCGCATGTTTGTTCAATCCCGACGAACAAAGCACTACCATCGACAAAAGCTGTACCTCTGAAACTCACGGATTATCTGATAACTACGTTACAGACATCTTATTAAAGGACAACGGTGATATATGGGTTTCTACTCAGCGTGGGCTGAATATTTTAACGTCACATAACCCCAACTCTGTGCTGCGTACACCGATTAACGAGAAAGATGCGGCCAAAGAGAGAATTTCAAGCCTTTATCAAACGAAAGCTGGGCTGGTTGTCGTTGGCACCAGAGACGATGGGTTTGCGATTAGTAATCCTCTGCTTAGCAACTTCTACTCTCAGGAAATAGGCGAAGGACGAATCATCTCCTCTTTATCGAATTACAAAGATAACCAAGTATGGGTAGCGAACGAAAAGGGCCTTTGGCTTTACGACACGATAAGTAAAACTCAACAAGGCCCATTTACTTCCAATGGTGCATTTGCGAGTAGCGAAGACACTAACGATAAGCTGTTGAGCGTGTTTTATCATACGAAAAGCGATGCATTATGGGTAACCACACGCACAGGCCTCGCCAAACTGAACCCTCAGACCAGAAACCTAGAATTTGTTGCGCTGAATGGTAAGTCGGGTTACAGCATTAATATCGATGATGACGGAGACATTTGGTATGGCGGCTACAGCGATGGGCTGTTTGTATATCGCCCGTCAGAAGATAGGGTAATAAAGCAATGGCCATTGTCGCTGACAACGAGAATTGTTTTGGACGACAATGAAAAAGCATGGTTAAGTACGGTATCCGGTTTATTTGTTGCGAATAAACTGACTGGAGACTTGACCAGCGTCAGTGAGTTTACGGACAAGATATCAGATCAAACTGTAGTGACGTGGATTTCTCAGTCAAAACGCGGTGGTTATTGGGTTGGAACGCAAGCAGCTGGACTCTTCTTTATGTCTAAAGAAGGCAGTGATTTATCAACGATTAAAGTGACACAAATTAAGCCTGAAAGTCGATTGAGCAATGTATCCATCGGGGCAATTGTTGAAGATGATGAATATGGGCTTTGGATCTCTACAATTGAAGGGATTGCGTATTTACCACCTGACTTGTCTACCCTTTCTTATTTCGGTGCAGAAAACGGCGCACTGTCTACGGGTTACTATATTGGCTCTGTCACCGTAACTGAAAATAACACAATAATGTTTGGTGGAGCGGAAGGCCTAACACAATTTACTCCCTCACAAGTGGCAAATGTAAAGTGGTCACCTGGAGTGCACCTCACAAACGTTGAAACGGTGAGTAGGAACGAGCAAAACGGAACAACCTATCAGCAAAGACAGCGCCTAGACGAGGTAATCGAACTTAAACATAATGATATTGCGCTCACGATTGAATTTGCCGCCACTGATTATATGAATGCAAACGAACTTACGTATGCCTATAAACTCGCAGACTTTGAGAACAGCTGGCGCTTTACTGACTACAAGACAAGAACGGCCACCTACACCAACTTGGACCCAGGACGCTACCGCTTCACTGTTAAAGCTATAAATCAAGAGAATGAATGGAGCACCAATGCAGCGCAACTTGAAATAGTTGTAGTTCCACCATGGTGGGATAAGCCTATATGGCGTGTGGCGATTACCCTGCTAGGCATGCTGTTGATTTCATCGATGGTGTGGCTGAGGATAGCATCGTTGAAAAAGCGCTCTGCTGAACTTGCACTAAAAGTTGAGGAAAAAACCCGCGACTTAGAAGCGGTCGTAGAAAAGTTGACGCAGCTTTCAACTCAGGACGCATTGACGGGTCTCAAAAACCGTCGCTACTTTACACAAAGAGCCAAGGCAGCATGGCAAAATTATAAACGCCATAATCATACTTTCTCCTTGCTAATTGTTGATATTGATTTCTTCAAGCGTATTAACGATGAATACGGTCATCATGTGGGTGACACAGTACTGGTCAAAATAGCTAGGATCCTGGAAGATAGTTTAAGAGAAAGTGACGTTATTGCGCGATGGGGCGGTGAGGAGTTTCTTATATTGCTGCCTTCATTAAAGGTACAAGAAGCATTTTGGGTGGCAGAAAAGCTACGTAAAACTGTCGCGGATTACGAAATCGATGCTCCCCCCTACTCTGTATCGGCTACCATAACCTGTGGTGTAGCGGATATACGAGATTACGATAGCGTCGAGGCTTGCATCCACGCCATCGATAAAAAGCTATATGTCGGCAAAGAATCAGGCCGAAATGCGGTGATAAAATAGCCGCTGGCTGATCATCGTACCCTTTAGTTTCTCTTCCCCCCATTGCATTGCCGTTTAAATGGCAATGCATGCAGGCAAACGTTTTGACATGCATTTTATCGCAGTAATTGATCGCTTTCCTTTTTACCCGCCTATGTATTGTGAATTATTAAGTAGCTTAAGATGAGCGAAATCACCCACAAGGAGGATGAAAACATGGCAAATGTATTAGTAATCGGCGCATCAGGCCAAATTGGTAAGCAAGCAACAGTGAAATTGTTGGATACTGGTCACAAAGTCGTAGCGCCAGTAAGAAGCCCAGACAAACTGTCAGATATCCAAAATGCCAATCTCACAGTGGTTGAGCAGGATTTAGAAAAAGATTTTTCAGCACACTTTGAAGGTGTGGACGTTGCGGTATTCACAGCAGGTTCAGGCGGTAGCACCGGCGCAGATAAAACACTTATGATTGATCTTTGGGCGGCCCGCAACGCGGTTAACTATGCAAAAGCGGCGGGGACACCCAAATTTGTTATGGTTAGTTCTATTGGTGCAGACGATCCTGACGCCGTGGAGTCAGCAATAAAACCATATTTGGTTGCCAAACACATGGCCGACGAGCATTTAATTAATAGCGGCTTACATCACGTAATTCTTCGACCTGGCACTTTATTAAATGAACCGGGCACGCATTTAGTACGAACCGATATGCCAAGCAATAGGGACAATGCTGTTATACCAAGAGAAGATGTAGCGACAGCTATTGTCGAAAGCGTTGCAAGAGAAAGTAATGCTGACTTGATCACCTATTTATTTAAAGGTGATACACCAATTTCCCATATTTTCTAGGTGATCGACTTTTCTAGGTGATCGGCGCCCTCTCATTTGCCAATGCGTTATCGCGTCTATTCAAGCTAGAGAGGGCTTACTTTTTGCTTAGGTCGCCGGTTTGTATACTGCTGACTTAGGTGGTGCCCAGAATAGGCAGTATCATGCACTCAATGTGTGCCTACTTAGAGACTAGAGGTGGTTACCTACGGTATTAATGACTGGCTAACCCAGTTGCCATTTCCGTCTTTTTGATGCCACTCTCGACTTTGAGGGTTACCTCTCAAATTCAGGTAATCTACGCTATCAATAGCTAGCATGATCACGCAAAAGTGAGGTGGAACTACACCAAAATCCCCTTCAACCTGTAGTGCCGAACCATCGTTTCTTGGCGTGCCGGGCTCGCCCCACAAAAACTGCTTTTTGCCTGCATCTGACAATTTATTCCAGTGCTGAGTAACTAAGTCAGCATCTTGATGTAACGTTATTATTGTTGCATTACAAGAGAAGCGATATTGCTCCCTGGTTTTAGAAAAATACCAACATACCTGCGAGTGAGGATTCTGGCCAAGCTGGTCATATTTATCTGAGCGGGTGTCAGAAATAACCACCAGTTGGTTGTCGTCGGTGATCCCTCTAAAAACCACGGTACGGCAGTACGGTACACCACTACCGTCCACAGTAGCTAACTGAAAGTAACGACTTTCTGGCATACTGCGAGTTTGGTGAAGACTCTTTGTCAACCCTTGTCGCCACTGGGGCATAACCACCTCCGAGAGTAAAATCGCCTATACTTACCGCTACGCGGCTTTCTTCTTCGCAGCTAAAGAAAACAGCGTGTAGAAGTTTTGCGTGGTAATTTCCGCTAATTCTTTTACCGTCACGCCTTTAAGCTCAGCAATAAATTCTGCCACTTCTACCACGTAACCTGGCTGGTTTTGTTTACCTCGATGAGGAACTGGCGCAAGCCATGGTGAGTCAGTTTCAATAAGTAGTCGCTCTAAAGGGATCGCTTTTACCACTTCACGCAATTCATCTGCTGAATTAAAGGTTACGATGCCTGAAATAGAGATATAGAAGTCCATCTCTATTGCTGCCAGCGCCATGTCTAATGATTCAGTAAAGCAATGCAAAACACCTTTAGTGTGCGCAGCTTTGTGTTGGCGGAGTAAGTTAATGGTGTCTTCCCGTGCATCCCGCGTATGAATAATTAACGGCTTTTTAGTTTCGTTAGCTACTTTGATGTGGTCGACGAAAGACGTTAGCTGGACTTCTTTACTTTCCGGACTATAAAAATAGTCCAGCCCAGTTTCGCCAATGGCTACCACTTCTTCACGCTGCGCCTTCTCTAACAGTTCTTCATAGCTACACGCTTCATCTTGATGTAGTGGGTGCACACCACAAGATACTGATACATCTTCAAACTGACTTACAGTTGCTAACATGCTGTCGTAATCACCAACAGATACGCACACACAAAGGAAGTGTTCAACACCTCGGGTTCTTGCGAAATTTAAGGTTTCAGCCAGCTCTTCTGGCCCTTGCTTAAGTCGGTCTAAGTGACAATGAGAATCTACGAACAAACTACACCTGTTTTAAAAAATTGCTGTTAGACAAAAGGGCTTCGACAAGCCAGCGTTTGCCTATTAACGTTGAAATTGCTTTAGTAACCCAAAAAGTACCATTGATTTGTTAACACCTGCGTGCTGCAGCGTTCTTACCGCATCAACACACGCTTCATAGCGTTCAAAATCAATAGCCTGTTGACGTTTTATATATTCGTCATGGGCCATCTGTTGACACCACAATGCGATTTGAGGCGCATTGTCCTGCCACTTATTCGCAAGCGTTTGTACTTGCAAATTTGCATCGCCTGCTAAGAGCGCTTGCATACCATCGCTAAAATTGCGATAGCTAATGTCTTCTTCACCACTGAGGGCCTCTTCTACGCGAAGAGGAGCATAGCCATAAGCTGCCAGTAACGCTTCGCTTGCATCTTCTACGCCCTTAGCGTTTAAGTAGTTCAAACTATCTGACACTGACGGGAATGAGAGTATCTGCCGTTCACATCGACTTAATATGGTCGGCATAATTTTATTGATACTGTCAGTGATCAGCAGCAAGAAGGTATTATTTGTGGGTTCTTCTAAGGTTTTCAACAGTGCATTAACTGCCGCTTCCGTCATGGTATCGGCACGGGGAATCAACAACACTTTATTGCCCCCCATTTGCGCAGTACCTGATAGCTTACCAATGCCCTCGCGAATTTTATCCACACCTAACTGCTTTTCACTTTCTAAAACATGAAAGTCTGGGTGGTTTCCAGCTTGCCTCAAATGGCAACTTTGACACTGTTCACATGGCCCATTTATGCTTGGCTGCTTACACAATAGCGCATTGCTTAACCCTAACGCGAGTTGGTATTTTCCAATTCCCTTTGGCCCTGTCAGCAATAAACCATGGTGTAGTTTCTTTGCCATATATCGCGACAGTAACGTCGAGAACGTTGTAGCAAACCAAGGCATTACTTGCATTAACCTTTCCCCTGCATACTTTCGTTTTGCGCTACGTCATTGCTTGCGCTGTTTATGGTCGTCACATAGTCGTTGATAATAGCAGTCACGTCTTGATGAACCTTTTCCATAGACTGCATCGCACTTACCACGACGATAGATTCATCTTGCTTAGCGAGCGACAAGTATTTAGCACGAGTTCGCTCAAAAAAAGCAAGCCCCGCTAGCTCAATACGGTCAAGCTCCCCTCGCCCTCGGGCGCGCTCTAGTCCGACAGCTGGCTCGACATCTAGGTATAAGGTTAGGTCAGGCTTAAACCCTCTAAGGGCGATATCGCTGATGGCCGTCATCGTTTTTTCACTGACGCCTCGACCACCACCTTGATAAGCCTGAGATGATAAATCGTGTCTGTCACCTACCACCCACGCACCAGCATCAAGTGATGGTAAGATTTTATTGGTAAGTAATTGCACACGCGCCGCATACATAAGAAGTAGTTCAGTCTCCTCACTCACGGTCTCATCCCAGTCGTGTTTTACACATTCTCGAATGGCTTCTGCCATCGGTGTGCCGCCTGGCTCACGAGTTTGCTCAACGCGCTTTCCTGCACCTTTTAATGCTTGAACAATCAGCCCAATCACTGAGCTTTTTCCTGCCCCTTCAAGGCCTTCAACTACAATAAACTTTCCGCGCATTACTTTTTAAACTCTGTTTTTATTTAGCTATAACGTATCGGTTGTCTGCATCAATACGGCTATCGTTTTAACTGGTATTTTCGCACAGCTGCATTGTGTTCAGCTAGTGTCGTAGAAAATTGATGGCTGCCATCGCCCTTCGCCACAAAATAGAGTGCATCCGTTGTCAGTGGGTGCAACGCAGCGTGAATGGCGGCCTTGCCTGCCATCGCGATAGGCGTAGGTGGGAGCCCCTTAATAACATAGGTATTGTAAGGCGTTGCTGTTCGCAAGTGCTTACGGGTAATGTTTCCGTCAAACGTAGGACCGATACCATAAATCACGGTGGGATCAGTTTGAAGACGCATATTTCTGTTTAGCCTATTGACGAAAACGCCTGAAATCATGTCACGTTCCGCAGGCACAGCCGTTTCTTTTTCAATGATACTCGCTAAGATAAGAGCCTCGTAAGGTGTGGCTAACGGCAGTTCGGCATCCCGTAATTTCCATTCGCTAGAGACAAAGTCAATTAGCGCGCGGTGTGCTCTTTTCAATACCTCGCTTGCGGTTGTGCCTTTGGTAAAGAAATACGTATCAGCCAAATATACGCCCTCTGTTTGCGAAACGTTTTCGCAACACCAATCTACACCATTATCCTGAGTGAGCTGGTTTAATTTCCCTTCATTTAAATCAAACACCAAATCTGTGTTTTGTTTAAGCGCCTCAAGCCACTGTGCAAGAGTTAGCCCTTCGACTAAACTCACTGCGAAGAGATGCTCATCGCCCTCAGTAAACAAGGTAAACACATCTACTAGTGACTGCCCTGGGCGCAGCATGTAGGTGCCAGACTTAACAGACGTACTGCCTGCAAAGAATTTGAGCCACACCTTAGCAACAAAGGGCGACACATCGGTCATGCCTATTTTACGCAAGTGTTTCACGGTACGATAAGCGTTACTGCCGCTCTCTATCGTAAATAAGGTTTCACTTTTTAATGCTAGTTCATCGGTAACCTTGCTCGAGACATACATTACGCCAGAGGCTGCCCCAACAACGGCAAGCATGAAAAGAGATAATAGAATAACAATTACCCGCTTCATGCTTGAACTTCCCCTTTCTTCATTGCTTTACATTCCATTTTATTTCTTTTTACTACTAATCTGGTGAAGCTCGTAAAACGTTGACGAACCCCGTTGTGAGAAGTGCGTTTTAGTTAATTTTGAAGCGCAGTCTGAAGCCGTGTCTTTAGCGCTACAATCGCATCGCTTCTTACATCAAAATCGACATAAGAGAAATCCGGCATTTGTATTTTCTGTACCGGCATTACGCCTATTAGTGCATTGGTAATTACCACTGCACTCGCTTTTCGCAAATAAGAAAGGTCATATTCCCCCACGTGAAGCGAACAATTGTCGTTTAACAGCGAATCAATAAGACACTGCCTGACTACGCCATTGACACCGCTTCCTTTCAAAGACGGCGTATACCATTGTTCATTGAGGTAGAAAAATACATTGCCAGCACTCGCTTCAATAATGTTATCTTGGGTATCGCAAACAATAGCATCGTGTGCGCCAGCGTCGTCTACTTCGTGCTTAACTAAGACTTGTTCTAGCCTGTTCATATGCTTTACACCCGCAAGCAATGGTTGAATGGCTAACCGTGTTTGAGCGCAAATTACCGTTGCCCCTTCATTCGCAAGACTATCGTAATGGAGAGGGTAAGGGTGCTGGCTAAATCTGACTAATGCTTCACTGTCTTCGCATCGCGCATACCCTCTTCCGGCTTGACCTCCCGACACGTGAACTTTTAGTACATATTTTGGAGAAGCGTTATCACCTGAACTGCTCTTTATCGTCTTAACCTGTTCAGCAATTGCGGCTTCAAGCGCGCGGATATCAATATTGAGCTTGATGGCTGCCGCATCGTGCTCTAAACGTGAAATATGATAAGGCAATAATTCTACTTGATGTTCACTTACCAACAATGTGGTAAACACACCGTCGCCATAATTAAACGCCCTGTCACTTGATGAAATAGGCGTAGCGCTAGGAATAATTCTCACTGCCTACTCTTGTCCGCCGTTATTGTGGTTGTTGGAAGTATACCAACTTGCGTTGGTCAGACAACGTCTAGCTGAATTGATTTGGCTGTAGCTGTGCTCAAAGAGACCTGAGTTTTATGATATTTACTGCGAGATTTAACTGTATAAACAACAAAAGGCAGCCGAAGCTGCCTTTTAAATATACGTGAAGTTCACTTGATCAGCGATAAGTACGCTATATTAGTTACGCCGTATTAGATACGCTTGAAAATCAATGATCCGTTCGTACCGCCAAACCCGAATGAGTTACACAGTGCGTAGTCTTCATTGAATGCTTTCGCTTTGTGTGCAACAAAGTCTAAGTCGCAGCCTTCACCTGGTTCATCCAAGTTAATGGTTGGCGGCGCCATTTTGTCACGCAGTGCCAAAATAGTGAAAATTGCCTCAACTGAACCGGCGGCCCCTAGCAAATGGCCTGTCATTGACTTGGTAGAGCTAACAAGTAGCTTGTGAGCATGGTCATTGAACACGCGTTTTACTGCTGCCACTTCCGCAATGTCACCTGCAGGCGTAGACGTACCATGTGCGTTAACATAGCCGATTTCGCTTGCATCCAACTTCGCATCATTTATCGCGTTTTGCATAGACGCTGCCGCACCTTCTCCATCTTCAGGTGGAGAAGTCATGTGGTATGCATCGCCGCTCATGCCAAAACCAACCAGTTCTGCATAAATGGTCGCGCCACGCGCTTTTGCAGCTTCGTATTCTTCTAGCATTACCACGCCAGCGCCCTCACCCATGACAAAACCATCGCGGTCTTTATCCCATGGGCGGCTTGCTGCTTGTGGGTTGTCGTTGCGAGATGACAACGCACGTGCCGCGGCAAAACCAGCCATGCCTAGCGGAGTAATAGACGCTTCTGCGCCTCCGGCCAGCATGGCATCAGCATCGCCATAAGCAATTGTTCTTGCGGCAATACCAATGTTGTGAACGCCTGTTGTACAAGCAGTCACAACGTTTAAATTCGGTCCTTTCAACCCTTCCATGATAGACAAAAAGCCTGAGATCATGTTGGTAATGGTTGAAGGTACAAAAAATGGCGATACGCGCTTAGGACCGCTATTTGTCAGTTTCAAATGGTTTTGTTCAATTTGTTCTAAACCACCAATACCTGAACCAATAGCTACACCTACACGATGCGCATTATCTTGTGAAATAGTTAAACCAGAATCGACCAAGGCTTGCTTGCCTGCTGCTATACCCAGCTGGATAAAGCGGTCCATTTTCTTGGTTTCTTTCTTTTCAATGTATTCCTGCGGATCAAAATCATTAATTTGACCTGCGAAACGGGTTGAATAGTTACTACAATCGAAATGGGTGATTTCACCGATGCCGCTTTCGCCCGCGAGCAATTTGCGCCATGTGTCTTCGCTATTAAGACCTAATGGTGAAAGCATTCCAAGACCAGTAACCACTACGCGACGTTTTGTCACAAAAAGCCCTCGCTTTGGAACTAAGGTAGGAGATACAAAAACGGCTCTGTTAGAAGAGCCGTTTTGTCGCTACTTAAGACTTAAGCGTCTTTGTTAGCGTTGATGTAATCAATTGCTGATTGAACAGTAGTAATTTTTTCTGCTTCTTCGTCAGGAATTTCAGTATCGAATTCTTCTTCCAAAGCCATTACTAGCTCAACAGTGTCAAGTGAATCAGCGCCTAAATCGTCAACGAATGAAGCTTCTGCTTTTACTTCTTCTTCTTTCACGCCAAGTTGTTCAACGATGATTTTCTTAACGCGTTCTTCAATGTTACTCATAATTCTAGGTTTCCCTTAAACGTCACTA
>VMHT01127986.1_pt1 | contig 36617 bp, 42 predicted proteins | sample 4693611 | NCBI WGS metagenome assembly VMHT01 (sample SAMN12280063, study PRJNA550983) | marine metagenome | isolation source: seawater sampled from same location over 5 years 0.02-0.2 micron viral filtrate | place: USA: collected off the coast of southern California halfway between the port... ...
TTTTTCTCAAGTAACTTCTCCAAATATTTGTTCTTTACTTTATATGATCCCGTAAGAGTTTTGTGCGTAAATACATTAGCCCTCGTAGGCTCAATAGAAGGGCTTGTTCCACCACATATAATACTAGAACTAGCATTAGGGGCAATAGCAAGCAGGTGGGAATTACGATAGCCACTATTAGCCATGTCAGGAGCCTCCCCACGCTCTCTAGCCAAACTGCTGGAAGCCATTTGAGATCTCTCTTTGATGAGTTTAAACGCTCTATTGTTGAAGCTGGCGGCGTACATTCCTTCAAAAGGGATTCCATTACGTTGAAGGTAACTATGAAAACCCATCGCTCCAAGACCAATCGCACGTTCTCTATATGCGCTATAAGCGGCCTTTCTTTTTCCCTCAAACTCTTTTCCCCTTTTAACATTGTTCATAAACTCCTCTAAACTATTACTGATTTGCCAAACATGGTTTCCATCTGTAACATTATTTATAAAGTGTTCAAGAATGTTGTCCAGCATAGTAATTAAATCGCCAATAAATAAATCATCATCCTTCCAATCATCAAAGTATTCTAAATTAACGCTAGATAAGCAACACACTGCCGTGCGTTCTTCACTTGTAGGGAGCGTTATCTCAGAGCATAAGTTACTCTGAATTATTTTTAAACCTTTATCTTTTTGAGACTGAGGTAGGGTTTCATTACAGCGATCTAGATTAACAATGTATGGCTCACCCGTCTCTGCTCTGGTGTGTATTAACTGCCACCACAAATCTCTTGCGGAAACAGTTTTGGTTGCCAGTAGAGACTTGGGGTCGATGAGCCTCCAGCTACCATCATCACGTACACACTGCAAGAATTGATCAGAAATGGTAACGCCATTGTGAAGATTAAGGCACTTACGGTTAAGATCACCGCCAGTGGTTTTACGCATGGCGATAAACTCTTCAATTTCTGGATGGCTAATATCCATATACGCTGCATAGGAACCTCTTCTTGTTACGCCTTGATTGTAAGCCAACATCTGACTGTCAACTACATGCATGAATGGAATGCTACCAGTAGACTGACTACCGTTAGAAGTTGAAACACCATTACTTCTAACATCACCCCAATATCCACCCAAGCCTCCACCTCCACTCGCCAGCCATATATTCTCGTCATGATGATCAGAAAGACCACCCCTTGAATCAGGAACATAATTGAGAAAGCAGCTAATAGGTAAGCCGCGAGTGGTTCCCCCGTTACTAAGTATAGGAGTGCTAAAACCGAACCAGCCCTTGCTTGCGTAGTCGTAAAGTCGCTGTGCAAGATTGTAGTCAGTATGTCCTTGAAACGTAGCGCCATATACTGAAGCCCTAGCAAAAGCCTCTTGAGCATGGGTTTCGTCCTCCCAAAAGTATCTATCTTTTAATGTTTCTAGTGAAAAAATATTTAAAGTACTATCAAGATCATAGTCAATCTGTATCCCTAGATAATTCTGTTTTCCAATTTTTGAGATCATACTCATCATCCTTTTCCGTCAACTGATTTTTGCGGTAACCTTTAGTTCTAGCTTTATTTTTAGATTGTTTTTTCTTATTAAACCTAGCAACTCTTTCAGCTTTTCTATCGTAGGTGCTCACTAGGATGCTCCAGCATATATGATATAAGACGCTCTTCATACCAACGCGCCTTACGTAAGTCTTCTATGGGCTTACCTTTGTAGCGACAACGCCAGTTATATTTAAGTGCGTTGCCTCGTAAGTAACCAATGTATTCATCGTGGGTAAGCATACCTTTAATAGCATCTATACACTCCATACCACCGCTGTTGTAATGCTCTGGTCTGTTTACAGTATCAAACTTAGTGCTGTTATCAGGTATGTTTTCACCAAAGACAGGATGGTCATTAGGCTCATTGTCATCTTTATAAATATTATTCCACGTATCAGCTACGGGTGTAGCAGGTTTTTTCCTAAGTGCATTCCACTCTTCTGGTGTCGCATCATCAATACTTTTCACGGCATCTCCACTTTTAGTTTATCGTTACGTTTTTTATACTCTTCAGTTTCTCTAGCTTTTTTGTCTATCCAACTATCAGGTATTGTGTCCTCACTAAACCACCTAAATCCATTTACTTCTGCCCACTCAGCATGAGATCTTTTTGTTCCGTCCTTACGGCGTTTAGCTCCCGGCATAGGGGCTGCTGGATTAGCGAACAAGAATACTAGTTCAGTGTTTTTAGGTAAGATCTTTTTTACCCACACATACTTGTTGTACTCTGCAAAGTCCCAGAACCTGCCCTTAGATTCAAGAAGAATTTTCTTTCTGCCTATTTTTCTAACAAAGTCAGGCTCATACTTATGCTCAATAATATAAGGCACTAGATCTGTATGATGTTCCCAATCTTTTAAAATTGATTCGTGAAGAACGGCTTCCCAAATAGAATCATATTTGTTACCGTTAGGGACAAGGAGCTTTGGAGGGCGGGGCACTCTTCTTTTACGTGCGCCAGATTTAACTCGCGCCATAAATATACTTCTTATAATTGTTATTAAAAATATCATAGTCAATAGCATCTATAGTATAGCCGTCCTTAATCATCTTTTTAAGGACAACGACTACCCATTTCTTTGTGTAAATACTAAGGTACAAAGTTTTATTTTTATAAATATATTCTTGCTGTGCCAAGAACTGATCTACATTTTTTATATTTATTTTTACTTTTTCTTCGTCAGTCACAAGGGTATGTAGCCAACTACAAAGTATTTCAAGACTTTTAGATCTAACACGCTTCATTGTTTTACTATTCAAAGTGGAATCTCCTCTACTCTAGGTGCAGAAACAACTTTGGTAAAGTATGACAGACCTTTAGAATATTTAAATACTCTCAAACCTTTACCTTTATTACTATCTTCCCAGCAGTCATACTTATGTGGGCAAAAGACGCACTGCCTACTAAGCTTTTCATTACCTTTCACGCCTTCGGGTATAGGATTATAACACTTTTCAGGGGGAGTGTCAAGCTTAACTGCTTTCTTTATATTTTTTATTTTACTTTTTATAGTAGGCTTGTCCATATCATCGGGACGAAATAAACACAACTCTCCATTTTCTTTGTTGATCACAAGAAAACCACCCGCATCTGTGCCTTCATGTGCCTCATACCCAGCCAACTGAGCCATGTAACCAAAGTCATCTTGCTCTGCTAGTGTGCCCTCTGCAAACTTTTTAAATGCAAAACCAGAAGCAGTTTTTATATCAACAACTTCCCCATCTATCTTACAGTCCATATGCCCCGTAATGCCTTCAACAACAACTTCTTTTTGTTCATCAGTAACTGTATGCCCAGACATACGCACTAAAAGAATAAGAAGCTCTTCTAAAATATGACCGTATAAAAATTTTATTTGAGTAGAAGCTGAGTGATTAGCTTGTGTCTGTTTGCTACGCATATCATACCACAACTGCCTAGCAGGTTTACCTATATTACTCATACGCAAGCCTTTGGTTTGTGTTCTAGGTGTAGCCCAGTGTAGTAAAGCATCCTTCATACTCTCACCAAACTCATCTACAAGTTCAGGAGATATTTGTATATCTTCTCCTTTAGACAATGTTTCAATTTTAGTGTAAATATCTTCAATTAAAGTATCTAAGTTTTTAGAAGAGTTCAAATTGCACTCCGTTGGGAAATAATTTATCTAAAATTTTAGTAGCGGCAGGGTGCTGAATGTAGAACCACTCGCCCCTACGTTGATGTGACTGAGATAAAATATCGTGGGCATTCTTTTCAGCGGTGCGTCGATCATCAGTATTATATGCCTTAATCAACTCATAGTCCCTGTACGGAGAGCTAGTCTGATACTGCTTGAGCCTATCTTCTGCGTCAACAGCCATTCCTATTTTACACCAGCCGGGAAAGGCAGGGTTAGTTATGATGTACACTTGGCCCTCCTTCATTGTTTCATAGGCTCCCAAGGCGCTGAAAGCAGCATCCCCTAAAGTCTTATACCGTCCGGGCTTGTGCAGTGGATGGAACTTAGAAATTTCCTTACCATTTACCCACATTCTACGGGCATCTCTAGCTTTCACAGCTTCAGGATTATCCTTGTAGTACATAGGCTTGCCAGTATTAGGATTAATATTAATGTGTTTCTGCCCAGTTGTTTCCGACATTGTATTCTCCATCTAAGGGACATTTTAATTTTAAAGCTAGACCAGCCTCTCGTATTGCTTCAACACCTAAGTTGCCTACAGTGTCGGCGCTCATTTCTTCAGTCTCAACCTGCCATTCATCGTGTACATTAGCTACGACATGAGCATCAATATCTTTTATTTTTTCTTCAAAAATAATCAAAGCTTTTTTCATAACTATCGCACCAGCACTTTGCAGTAAGGTGTTCAGTGCGGCGTGTTCAGATCGTACTATTAATTTTCTACCGTCGATACCTTTTATGTGTCCTTTTTTAGCTGCTCTTCCAACCCTATCTTTAAGAGTTTTGAATGATGGTAGATTATCGAAGAAAGATTTTCTAAGTCTTGCACCAACTTCTCTACCTCCCCCAGCCACTGTACCAAGCTTTGGATCTCCTGCTCCGTACAAGAGGGCATAGATGAAAGTTTTAGCCTGATTTCTTGATTCAAGTCCCGCAAGTCGCTGATTAGTTGTGTGGATGTCTCCGTTAATGATTTCATTTGTGTATTCTTCATCCTCCATATAGTGTGCAAGCATTCGTAATTCAAGACCGCTGGCATCTATACCAACAAGCTTATAACCTTGAGGTACTATCCAGCATTGTCTACACTCTTTCCCATAAGGTGAGGATAGGCTGGGTATTTGAGCCATGTTAGGGCTGTTGTGTGTCATTCTACCAGTGATGGTGCCATTAGCATTTACATACCCATGAACTCTATCGTCAGCACCACTTTCTTTTATCCAAGATTTTATAGCGGCAATGCGTTTTTGCAGCATTAAATATTTAGATATCAACTCAGCTTGGGGTATATTCTTTATTTTATTTAATACCTTTTCATCTACTATTGGTTGCCCAGTAGGTGTAAACTTTTTAGGTTTCCAACCAAAGTCTTGTAGGTATTCTCCAATCTGCTTACGAGATCCCAAATTAAAAGGATGCCTGATAGTTCTCTTTATTTTTTTATCTTTGCAGATGGTTGCATATTCAGCATCATTAAGCCTGACGCGAGTACCTAATTCTCTACACTTGGCAAACTTAGAAATAGCTCCATCAGAATTATAGCATATCCGTAGTGTGAACACTTCTTCTTTAGGCTTAAACTCTTTCTGAACTTCTTTTTTAATTATACCAATGTTTTCTTCTAGTTCAGCCCTGAGACAGAGGACATGTTCCCAATCTAAAAGGAACCCTTTGTTTCTTTGTTTATCTAAAAGAGCATACACTTTTTGTTCTATATCTACACACTGTGCTGAGAATCCCCTAGCTTCAGCTTTTAATATTTTATATACTTTAGTATTTAACATTACGTCATTAGTGCAATACTGTAGCATTTCTTTTGAGTACTGACTAAAATCTTCATGCTTTAATTTATTTTGTCCTAGTTTCATACCCCAAGATTTAAGACTGTGACCAGCTTCTCTAGTAGGATTTATAAGTCTAGACAATACTAAAGTATCTCTAATAATACAGTTTTCAGATAGATCCACACCATACAGATCTTTTACTACTGGTATATCAAAGCCAATAATATTGTGGCCTATAAGTTTATCTGCGTTGCTTAGTAAATCAATACCTTCTTGTAACTCAGATGGTCTGAACTTATAGACCACATCATTATCTATATCGTAGGCTACAATACAAAAGATAACTGAATAATCTAGCCCATCTGTTTCTATGTCAAATACTAAATTCAAAACGGTATCCCATCCTGTTCGTCGTAAAATTCATCTGGCTCTTTAGAAGATATTTCTGATAGTCTACCAGTTTCATTATCATAAAGCAAGTGAGTAGCCAACCCAACGTCGCCAGTGTATCTTGATTTAAGAACTCTTACATGTGTTGTGCTGGCCTCTATTGGATCGTCACTCTGTTGATTACGCTCAAGTGCGATCACACAATCACTAAGCTGGGCTATAGATTGACTCCCTCGCAGGTGAGATAGGCCCACAGTAACGCCTTGCTCATGTCCTTTGTTACCCTCTACTCGACGTAGGTGAGAAACGAGAATCATTCCTGCACCTGTCTCCTCCACTAAAGATCTAAGGCGAGTCATGATACTGTCGATAGCTCTACGTTCATCACCATCGGCCATAGAAGATACGAGCATGTGTAAGTGATCCACAATGACCCACTTACAATCACAGCCTATAGTTAGATAACGTAGCTTAGAAAATATTTCTTCTATATCGTGCTGCCCTAGATGAGAATAGATCCACAGTCTATCTTTAGCGTCACCTTTGAAAAGATCTTGATAGTGCTTTCGCCATTGCTCTTCTGGAAACTCTTCTCTAATTTGATTGATGTAGAGCTTTGCGTTAGCTTCAATAGAAACAATACCATCCACAGTTCTATTCTTGTTTTCTTCAAGAGCTAAAATACCGACACGATCTTTAGTATTTTTAATAATAAAGTGTTCGATCTCTCTGGTAATAGAAGTCTTACCTAGCCCTGTGCCTCCCGTTATAGTTACTAATTCACCCTGCCTCATACCATACAGCTTTTCATTGAGGCCGTTCCAAGGATAAGGTATAGATTCTAACTGCTCTCTATTAAAATAACTATCATCCATCTCAGAAACATTTATAATACCAGAGGGAGTATAAAGTCTAGCAGCCCACCAAGCCGTGACATAAGCCTGCTTACTGTTCTGTCTGAGCATATCATTAGGATCTTTAAACTCTTCAGGCATATGTAATATTTTACTCTTGCCCGGACGTAAAACCCTTGCTACCTTCTTAGCTGCATCCTTGCCAGCCTTGTCATTATCAAAGTTAATAACAACGCAATCAAAAGATTCAAGGAACTCTAAGTTTTCTTTGACATCCTTGACTGCACCGCCTGCGCCATTTTTAACAGACAGTACAGGCCACTTAGAACCCAGCAACTCGTAAGCTGCCATAGCATCGCACTCACCCTCTACTAGGGTAACGAACTTACCGCCAGCTTGAAATGCTTGCTGCCCAAATAGGCCAGTGCTTTTTGGAGAACCCTCCCACATAAAACTTTTATCGTTGACATCACGAACCTTCGCACCTCCCATTTCATTGCCATTATAGTATGGATAGAAATGAGTTATAGTTTTATTAGAAGTATTTGTTATGGACTTAACACCATACTTTTTTACAGTATCAAGAGAGATTGATCGGTCAGTTAGTGGGTGGAAATCCCCATCGCTGTAGTTCATTGAATTACGTTTGTAAGTTTTAAAATCGCTAACTTGGTCGGTCACGCCGCCATCCTCATAGTTTCTAAGATAAGTATTACAACTAAAGCAGTAGCCATGACCGTCAGCATCAACAGATACAGGATCACTGCCACCACATTTATCACAAGGCAAATGAAATTTTACAAAAGCCATTTTGTCTCCATAAAAGAAAGGGGCCGAAGCCCCTCAGTTTAAGATGCGAAACCCGGAAACTCTTCCTCCTCTTCTTCGTCATCAGGATCTGCTGCTGTGAACTCACTCTCTAGTTCTTCAGAGAACTTTATCTCTGCTGCTTGGAGAATGTTAAGTCTAGCCTGTAGATTAGTAGCTTCCGCACGTACATTTTGCACAAGATCTACTAACTGTTGGGCGCGTTCCGACAAGTCTTCAATATTATATTGAATATCCTTGAAAGTTACTGTAGGTTTAGAGTCTTCACTCATAGTTCAGCTTCCTCCTCATCTTCAATCTCAAACTCATCCGCATTCGGATCATTATATTCTACAAGTTTTATAACTTGCATCTTCATAAAGTCAAGACCCTTGTAGGTTCGACCATTCCACTGAGACTCCCACTCTTTATATTGAACCTTAACATGAGAGCCATTGCCCACACTTACATCAATATCCTGTTTACGGGTGTCGATCAAGCCGGGAGCCTTACGAATCATACCGTTAGGCCCATTGACCTTACGTTTAATGATGATTGCAGGGCCTTCTTCCATCTGCTTAACAGGGAACCCACGATCCTCAAAGTCTTGAGCGGTAGACTCATCGACTACTAAGTTAACCGTGTAGCACGGATCATACTTAGTGTTGGGTGAAGTTACGAAAGCCCAGTAAGCTGTTCCTTCAAGTACTGCCATTTTATACCTCGCGTTTGGTTTTGGTTTGCGTATTATACGGACTAAAGACAATCATGTCAAGCATAATTTTCTTCCCACCGTAATTTTTTTTTCTTTCGCCCTTCTTCTTTGGCGATCCTACTGGCATCACATCTTGCTGCGTACCAATAAAGTGTATTAAGTTCCTCCTTTAACTTCCTGATTGATAAAGTAATTTTACCCTTGCCAAACTTAGGAGTTACTGAAGCCTTCTTACTCCCAACCTTGACTGTGCAAAATCTCCAGCCATCTAAATAATACCAAGTAACAAACTCATCGCTGCGTTTTGGATTCAATAAGAAACTTTTTAGTTTTAAAATATCTTCTGTCACTCGCAGTTCCTATCAACAAACTCAACAAACAACATAGATAAATCGTTATCTTGTATTCTCCAACTTCCTACTTCAGAACAACGATCTTCTACAAAATTAATAAACTTAAACTTGACACGCTCTGATGGAGGACTCACTCCTATTCTTAAAGCAAACAGTTGACACCACCAATCATCAACTTCACTACAAAATTCTGCCCTTGTATCAATAGCACTCATTAGCTTCCTCCAGTTGGGTTTTCAAATAAAGTCTAACAAAAGATTCAGGAAATTCCTCGCCATGTTTTAACATTAAGCGCAGCGCATCTTCTTGCATTTCATCACTGACATCTTCAAACCCACAATAAATAGTGGAGTAATAAAGAATATGATTACACATGTCAATTACGTTTTGCATTAAAGATCCCTTTCAATAAATTTTGTTCCCCAAAAAGCAATATCATTATGCAAATCTTTTAAAGTATTATAAGCATCTTTAGTACGTTCATACTGTGGGCTGACATGCTTGTGAGGTGTAGCAAGACGAAGTACATTATCATAATGCTTCATTCGATCAGTTAGTATTTCTTTCATTTGAGTATTAACAAGATCACGTAAGCTATTCTCAAATTGCTTCTTGCTACCATTAACTATGAGAGCCTCTCGACTCTCAGAATGAATCACAAAGTGATCCACAAATAAATCTATATTATCCAACGGTCACAACCTCCAAGTCAGTTTCGATCCAGACCTTAGCACCGCACGGCAGTGGGTTATCAGGGCAGTAGTAAATACTTACCAGTGCCTTACCTTCAGAGTCCACAACAGCGGCATGATTAGCTTTTCTATTTTGTTTGTAGTCTTTGACAGTAATCACTGGCAACTCAGCACCCTTGGCGTTAGCCTTGATGTTATGTTGATTAACATGGATTCTAGTTTTCATTAAACATCCTCAGTAATCTTACCATTAGGAAAAACTTCAGTATAGCCTCTAATTTCAGTAGAGATTATCCTGTTGTCATAATCTGTAAATGAGTAGTCACAGCAACAAACTACATCTTCAGACTCAACATTCTTTTTAACTGTAAGAGCTACTTCGACAAGAATTTTTTTAGTTTTCATACAATTCCTTATCTGTACTGGTATTGGAAGGAGCAGTTTTACACCATGCTCAGGGATTGAGAAGTTTAACCACTTACTCAGGTGACAGGAGTTAGGCCGCTATTTGAAAGTCTGCAATAACCTGTTGAACTTTCTCAGACTTCTTGACTTGAGCTACAGGAATGTCAACAGTATTTTTACGACTACCGACATGGTGGCTTGACCAATCAGTCAAAGCATTATATATAGCCCAATGATTACTGCCCATTGCAGGAGCATAACGCTCTCTATATTGTGTCCAAGCATACATTAAAGAACTATTATTATATGCTGTAGGCATGGTCATTATTGAACTAGGTGTCTCTCCCTCTTTTAGTTTACCTACTGCAAATTTAGAACCTGTTGCCTTTGCAATATATTTAAATGCTTTCTCAATAGAAGCGGGGGTGTTATGCCATCTGGCCCATATTTCATTTTGGGTATCCAGTATATTCATAATCCTATTCATTTGATGTGCGCCTTGATCGACACTTAACTTCTGAGTGTGTCGAGCCTTGTAAATACCAGCAGTCTGTCCAAGGAAAACTTGGTGGTTTGTGCAAGCATTTTGTAATGCACCGACAGTGGCTTGATAGGGCCATGCAGAATTAAATGAATTGATATGTAGCATCTCAAGGATAGCCGTGTCGCCGTCAGGCGTTACAATCTCATGGTTAGGTAACTGGTGCCTAATAAAACAAACCCCACCGTTATCACCAACTTGGATAGTTTCTTTAATGTCACCAAGATTTAATTTGCTGCGCTCTAGGACATTACGAGCAGTGTCGATCATCTTAGTATGTGATACAGGCTGATATCGCTCACCGTGGATCGCCAAAGCATCACCAGTATCTTCACGATAATAAACTTTCTTATTGTCAAGTTTAAGTACACCACCATCTTGATCCCTATACAATACTGGTGTGGCGGTCACTTGAAAGTCTGCCTCGCCATAGCCAGAATCCCGAAGGTTATCAACTGCCGAATTGTTTCCAAACAAAAAACTAATTGTGTTCATACGAACTCCTGATTATAAAATTATGAGTTGCCAGCGGCTCATTGTCACTCTTTAAAGGCTCCACAAGGGAGGTGACGGGTCAGGCTTCACGGTGCCTCCAACCGTACCCTAGAAAAACTAGGAAGGTCGTAAGACCTCCTTCCTAGTTTTCTAGGGAGAATCTTAAAGTATTTTAGTTGCGATGTCAAGCGACCAACTGTAAATTATTAGGGTCTGCAAAGAAGTTCAAGTCGCCTTGATCTCTAAGCCTTTCTAGTTTTGTAGATCCCTTGCGTGTTAGTTTACCGATGCTACCATCTTCATCTAAAAATCTCAAGTCAGTCTCATCAAAGTCTACTAACTCTACAGTATTACCAAACAACTGTATACTATCAGGTATCTTAAACTCGCCCTTACACTCTTTAGTATTAAAAGATATTGCGATGTTGAGTCCAAGCTCTGTAGCACTTTTAAGTTGCTTGATTGTCTTGACACTATTTAGTGATGCCGAAAATGTAAGATGATAGTTAGACAAAGTATTACGGACAACACGATGTAGAACTTTTGAGTAATCGTAGAACTGTATGTTAGGCAAAGATTGGACAAGATCAGACCAATCAATATCGCTAGTGCCGTTGAGCCGAATACAATAGTTATCGGTTTCACGGCGCAATATCTCAATTCTTAGCCGATCTTTAAATCCATCAGGATCTTGAAGATATTGCACAGTCCTACGAGTCATGGCTTTCTGGGCACCAGACATACCAAGCCTACCCGAAGATCTAAGACACGGATCTTTACACCCAGCAGTATCAGCATAAGCACATAAAGTTTTCTTAGCAACAAGATTTGCGGGTTGCAAATACAATATACCTGTGGTATACTCTTGCTTTTTAAAGCCTTTTAAGATCTTAGTAGAACTATTAAACCCCATTAAGGGTAAATTATAATTATATATATACTCCTTAATAGGTTTAATAGACTTTAAAGTTATTAAGTTTATTTTATTCACCAAAGGCTTTCTCCCATTCTTTAGGTGTTATGCCTGACACTATAAATTCACGTTCACCATCAGTCAAGTTTGGCATTGCATCTTGAATTAACATACCACCCTGCCAGTTATTAAACTGTTCAGCAGTAATTGGCATATCAATAATGCGACGAACACCAGTTAACATAGATTGTTTTTCGATCAGCACATTATCCTCCTGTTCCCTTTTTAATCTTTAGAGGTCTAAAGACCTCCTCTAAAGATTAAAAAGGGAGCCGAAGCTCCCAATATTTTAATCAGTGCAGCCGCTGTTACAGGGATTGGTTACCCCGACGAGAAGCTGCACCATAACCATACTAATGGTTATAATTTTAATTAATCCCTAAGCGGGATTCTCCGGTTCAATTCTTTGAACTAACATCACGATCATTTGCGCGACATCCCATTTATCAATTTGCCAAACTCCAGTTTTACTAAACTTATCAGACACCAAATCTTCATATCTTGATAACACCGCAGTATGAAGATCAGGACTCATTTGAAGATTACCAATTTCAGAAGCTAACACATCAACCGCATGTTCAAACCTCATTAATTGTTTAAGTTCAAAAGAAATACCACGACGCTCATCAACTACAACAGAATTAGTCATATAGACTCCTAAGAAAAGATTACAATAATAAATGGGGTCAGTGGAGCAGCTAATACTGCAATCACTGGTATCCAAATATCTAAATTATATTTATCCATAAAAGCTCCAAAAAGCCCCCCGAAGGGGGCCAAGTTAAATTAGATCATTCCAAGGTCAGCGGCAGTCGCAAGACGAGGAGCCGAAGAAGTCTTAAAGTTCTTTGACTGCTTTGGATTCGCAGTAATCTTAACTTCTTTATTCGACTTCAAGTCTTCAGTCTTGAGGACTTTAAGATACTTGGCAGCAGCCGAAGTCTTACCGTTGATTTTCTTGACGGAGAATAATTTATTCACATCGCCAGCCAAAGGCTGACCTTCGTGAACCGACTTGATCGTGGCCCCAAAGCGAGCTTTGAGCTTGTTAAATTCAAAACGCTTGATATCGTTTTCACCGATATATTTGTAAGCCAAGGTCGAAGCCACCGCATAGATAGCTTTGTCAGTTGCAGGTTTTGTCAAATCATACTTAGCCATAATCGTTTTCCCGATTGTGTAATTTTTCGTTGAGCCGCTGTCGGCCCTTCCTAGTTTTGACTCTCTTTAAAATCTTCAGAAGTCGTAAGACTTCTTCTGAAGATTTTAAAGAGAGTCAAAACTTCTCAGCTAGTCCCTTTAAAACCTTAAAAGGTTTTAAAGGGACTAGCTGGATCGTAAAAGACCCAAAGGGTCTTTTAAATTTGGGAGTTCTTAGCTCCTCTTAGGAGGAGCTAGATGGCTGTTGAGGCTTGGCAGCTAATTAGTTTTCAAAGCCTTGAAAACTAAGAAGAACTTTGAAGTTTACTTTAAACTTCAAAGACTAAAAAGACTTTAGTTTACTTTGTAAACTAGAAGTCTTCAAAGTTTTCTGGAGGGCAAACCTCTAAAGTCTTCTTAGACTTTAGAGTTTTGGGAGGTCGCACTTAAAAGTCTTCAGAGACTTTTAAGATTACGCGGGAAGGTAAGATAGTATTACAGAGTTCTTCTGAGATCTTTAGAGGGCGGGGCAGGTGGCCATACCCCCCACCTACTATATATACTAATTCGTATACATTTTAAGTAGAAATAGGTGTTAACTAGTTTAGGCGGGTCTTTAAAGTCCTACCGTACCCCCATATGAGCCAAAAGTAGTGTTCACTAGTTTGGGTGGGTCTTCAAAGAGCTTTAAAGGGGAAGATATATATAGGTATAGCCCCGGTGGGTCTATGTATATTATAGAGATTATTTTACGATTTGTCAAGAAAAAACTTGACAAATCTGTAAACTACCTATATAATAAGAACATGAAAAAAGAATTGACAACAAAACAACAGTCCTTTTTAGATAACTTAGTTGATACAGGAGGTGATCCTAAACTAGCAGCCGAATTAGCTGGCTATGCTCCTAATACTCATTGGCAGGTTACAAAAGCCTTAAAGAATGAAATTATCGACATGGCATCTAATATTTTGGCTCAGTCTGCACCTAAAGCTGCCATGAAGCTTGTGCAAGTTATGGAGTCTGATTCACCTATGCCTCAAGCTAATATAAAACTACAGGCAGCACAAACTATTTTAGATAGAATAGGATTAGGTAAAGCAGATAAACTTGATGTAAGTCATAAAGTAGAAGGAGGTATTTTTTTATTACCTGCTAAAGAAGAAGTAATAATTAATGTTGAGGCGTAGATCTAGTTCCACAATACCTTTTGGCTATATACTTTCTGAAGATCCTAAGTTCTTAGAAGAAGTTCCAACAGAATTAGAAGCTCTAGAAAAAATAAAACCTTTAATAAAAGATAAAACTTTAAGTTTACGAGAAGGGGCTATGTGGTTAGAGCATATTACTGGACGCCCTTTAAGCCACACTGGATTAAAAAAGATAGTTGCTAATGGATGATTGGGAAATAAATCCAGACAGTTACCAAAAAGATACTGGTGGTAATTTTATTTTAAAAGTAGATGGTACTCCTAAAAAGAAAGGCGGTAGGTTAAAAGGATCTAAGTCTAGAGGATATCACTATAGCAAAGCCACTCAAAATAAAATGGCGGCTAAGAAAGCAGTAAGAGTAAAAGAAAAACTTATTGCAAAAGCAGAAACAAAAATAAAAAATCAAAAGACTGCTTTAAAAACCTCTAAGGCTACACTTGCTAAAATAGAAAATAAAGAAAAGTCATCAGAAGGTAAAGTATTAACAGCGGATACTATTGAGGATCTGCCTAAAAAATTAAAAGAAGAAGCTTTAGAAAATGTTATTTTCAGACCAAATGATGGGCCGCAGACAGATTTCCTAGCGGCTCCAGAAACGGACGTATTGTATGGTGGCGCAGCAGGAGGTGGTAAGTCCTATGCTATGCTCGTAGATCCCCTCAGATTCGCTCACAGGGCTGCTCACAGGGCGTTAATACTAAGACGCTCAATGCCTGAACTGAGGGAACTTATAGATAAGTCTAGGGAGTTATACCCCAAGGCTTTTCCCGGCTGTAGGTTTAGAGAGGTTGAAAAGATCTGGACATTTCCTAGTGGTGCTAAACTAGAGTTTGGCTTTTTGGAACGAGATGCCGATGTGTACCGCTATCAAGGTCAAGCCTATAGTTGGATTGGTTTTGATGAGATTACTCATTTAAATACAGAGTTTTCTTGGAACTACCTAGCATCACGGCTACGTACTACAGACCCTGATATAACACCGTACATGCGTTGTACAGCCAACCCCGGTGGTGCGGGTGCGACATGGGTAAAGAAGCGTTATGTGAACCCATCAGAGCCTAATGAAAGCTTTACAGGTCAAGATGGATTAACACGCAGATTTATACCAGCAAGACTAGAAGACAATCCGTATCTTGCTCAAGATGGCAGATACGAACAAATGCTAAAAGCTTTGCCAGATGTTCAACGAAGGCAACTTTTAGAAGGGAACTGGGATATTACAGAAGGTGCTGCCTTTACAGAGTTTGATGTAATGGAGCATGTTATTACACCATTTGAACTTCCCATAGGCTGGGAAAGGGTAAAAGGTATAGACTATGGGTATGCTTCTGAAAGTGCTTGTATTTGGGGTGCTGTTGATCCCACTGATGGTACATTAATAATTTATAGAGAATTATATCGGAAAGGATTAACGGGTGTTGATCTAGCTCAAATGATAACAAGCATGGAGCTACAAGATCCTTATTCAGTTGCTGGAGTCCTTGACACCGCAGCTTGGAATAGAACAGGCACCACAGGCCCTACAGTTGGAGAAACACTTCAACGTGCAGGGCATAAACTGCGAAGAGCAGATAAAAACAGGGTACAGGGTAAAATTCAAATACATGAATACTTGAGAGTGCAACCTAGTGGCAGACCAAAGATACAGATATTTAATAGCTGCCCAAACTTAATACGTGAACTTCAAAGTATTCCTTTGGATAAATCAAACCCTGAAGATGTTGATACACACGCGCCTGATCATGCTTATGATGCATTACGATATTTAATTATGTCAAGACCTAGAGTTAATGATATATTTAGTCAATTCAGAAACATGAGAATGGAACAAGCGTATACACCCGTTGATGCGGAGTTTGGATATTAATGGCAGAAAATAATTTAACAGCTAATGACATCTATTTTCAAGATGTACCTAATGAAGATGGCATACAGCTTACGCTAGAAGAAACTCTGCGTAACAATCTTGTAGGTCTTATTAATGATCGTTATACTTCTGCTAAATCTTCCCGCGATCTAGATGAACAACGCTGGCTTACAGCCTACCACAATTATCGTGGTTTGTATGGAAAAAATATAAGATTCCGTGAGTCTGAAAAGTCTAGAGTCTTTGTTAAAGTAACCAAAACCAAAGTTCTTGCAGCCTTTGGTCAACTCGTAGATGTAGTGTTTGGTGCTAATAAGTTTCCTATTGGTATTAGTGAAACTAAGATACCAGAAGGTGTACCTAAGTATGCCCACGTAACTCCGGGTGTAGAAACTTCGCAGCCTGAAGTTCAAGAAGAAGAAGCAACAGAAAATCCTTATGATGTAGGGTATGAAGGTGATGGGCGTGTATTAAAACCCGGAGCTACCTACGGAACAGGAAAGTTTGAAGAGATGATGCTTGATAAACAAGCTGAAGAAAAAGATATGCTTACTGAAGGATTATCTCCAGATCCTCAAGTTCTTGAATTAAGCCCAGCGCAAAGAGCAGCAAGACGGATGGAAAAAATAATTCACGATCAGATAGAGGAGTCAAACGGCGCAAGTGAAATTAGGAACGCATTATTTGAATCAGCTTTATTCGGCACAGGAATCGTCAAAGGGCCGTTCAATTTTAACAAAACCCTCCACCGATGGGATGAAGGAGATGATGGTGATAGAGTTTATTCTCCTGTTGATGTTAGGGTGCCTCGCTTGGAGTTTGTCAGCATCTGGGACTTTTTCCCAGACCCCAACGCAACAAATATTAACGAATCAGAATATGTATTTCATCGACACAGAATGAATCGAACACAGCTTCGTAGTCTAGGTAAGATGCCTTACTTTGATAAAGAAGCTATACGTACTTGCCTTCAGATGGGGCCTAATTACGTAGAAGAAGATTATGAACAAGAGCTAAAAGATGATAGTCGTAATGATGAATATGGATCATCTCAGTTTGAAGTTCTAGAGTACTGGGGTGTGATGGATGCGGAATACTGCCGACAAGTAGGTATGGAAATATCTGAAGATGTAGACGATCTGGATGAAGTTCAAATAAATGCTTGGACTTGTAATGGACAGATGCTACGCAGTGTTGCAAATCCATTCACTCCTTTCCGCATACCATATCATGCGTTTAGTTATGAAAAGAACCCCTACAGCTTTTTTGGCATAGGTGTAGCTGAAAACATGGATGATTCGCAAAAGATTATGAATGGTCATGCACGTATGGCTATTGATAATCTTGCGCTATCAGGTTCAGTGATATTTGACGTAGATGAAACTGCCCTTGTAGGCGGTCAAAGCATGGAGATTTATCCCGGCAAAGTATTTAGGCGACAAGCAGGTGTACCCGGAACAGCCATTAACGGCTTGAAGTTTCCTAATACGACTAATGAAAACATGCAGATGTTTGATAAGTTTCGACAACTTGCAGATGAACAAACAGGTATTCCAAGTTATAGTCACGGTCAGACAGGCGTACAAAGCATGACACGTACTGCATCAGGAATGTCTATGTTGCTTGGTGCAGCGTCTTTAAACATTAAAACTGTAATTAAAAACCTTGATGACTTTTTGTTAAAGCCTCTAGGGGAAGCATACTTCCAATGGAACATGCAGTTTTTAGACTCTAGACTAGGCGTAGATGGTGATTTAGAAGTTAAAGCTACAGGCACTAACAGCTTGATGCAAAAGGAAGTACGCTCTCAAAGGCTTACAATGTTCCTTCAAACTGCATCTAATCCTGCTGTAGCGCCGTTTATTAAGATGAACAAGCTTATTAGTGAACTGGCCTACAGCCTTGACTTAGATCCAGATGAGCTAATGAACGACCCTGAAGAAGCCGCACTAATGGCACAAATTATAGGAATGCAAAATGCTGGACAAACAGTTGGCCCGGAAGCTGGCCCCGGTGGTCAAGAACAAGGAGCTATGGGAGCCGATCAAGGAGTACCTCAACAGCCTCAAGACCTTGGAGCTACAGGTACTGGTGGCGGCAACATCGGAACTGGAAATGTTCCGCAGTCAGGGGAAGCTGAGTTTTCTGGCTAGGCTAGAAACATTGCCTGATCAAATAGACGAAGCACTTAATAGGAAAGATTATGACTAAGAAAAAACTTACAGACCTAACAGGTGACGGCAAGGTAACTCAGGCAGACGTACTAAAAGGTCGTGGAGTTTTTCAAGAAGGAGGCTCTATGATGATGCCTCCAGAAGGGATGCCAGTAGATACCTACCCTAATATTCCCGCTGATGAAATGGATGAGGCAATGGCCTCACAACTTCCAGATGAAGAAATGGAAGATAGTTATATTGAATATGTGATGGATGAGTCACTTAATGAAGATGAACAAGATTACCTAGCAGGTGTATTACAAGATGATCCCAGACTATCGGATATCTTAGATAAAGTAATTACAGTTGCTTCAGAATTTTCGGGTGCTGGCGAAGTAGACGGCCCCGGAACTGGTGTATCAGACTCTATACCTGCGCGTTTAAGCGATGGTGAGTTTGTATTTACCAAAAAAGCGACCGACCAGATTGGTGCAGATCAGCTTCAAACAATGATGGATGATGCTGAACGTGCTTATGATGGCGGTTTACAAGCGATGGCTGAAGGTGGAATGATGGAACAAGATGAAGAAGAAACAACTTCTTCATTAAATAAAACAGATGAGGAAATTAAAAAACTCATGATGGGTTCCAACAGGATGCCAAGCCTTCGATAATTTTTACGGCTACCTTGGTAAGACAAGCCCCATGAACTCGACGGAGTTAATAATGGCTACCTTGCAAGACACAAGCCCCGTGAAGGAGATTGAGAAATGTCAGAAGTAGAACTACAAGAGGATTCACCTAACCCTTATAACGCTAGGAAGTCTTGGCATAAGCCAGATGGCCCCTCAAGGGGAAGTGCAGACGGATTATTCTTTGAACCACAGGCTACCCCCGATGAAGAGGCCCCTGTAGAAGAAGAATCCCAACCTCGTAAAAGGACTAATTATAAAAAAAGATACGATGATCTAAAGCGTCACTATGATCAGAAACTTTCTGAGTTTAAGCAGCGAGAGGAAGAACTTACTGCGATGGCTCAGTCGGTACAGCCTAGTTATGAGCCACCTAAGTCTGAAGAAGAGTTAGAGAACTTTAAACAGGAGTACCCTGATCTTTATAATACTGTTGAATCTGTAGCACATATGCAGAGCCAACGGCAGGTAGCAGATCTTGAAGCACAGCTACAGTCTATGCGGCAACGCGAGTCTGAAGTAATGCGTAGAGAAGCTGAAGCCACACTGCAACAACGTCATCCAGACTTTGATGAAATCAGAGGAGATGAGGAGTTTCACGATTGGGCAAAGCAGCAACCTGAACAAATTCAGGAATGGGTTTATAACAATCCTGATAATGTCGCATTAGCATCAAAAGCTATTGATCTTTATAAACTAGAAACTGGCAAGTCTCAAACAAAACAACAGTCCAAACCAAAACCTAAAGGTACGGCGGCAGATATGGTATCAACTAAAACAACCAACATAGATGCTAATAGCCAACCTAAGATATGGACTGAACGGGAAATCGCTGCTATGTCCCTAGATCAGTTTGATAGATTTGAAGATGATATTAAACAAGCAATGATCGAAGGTCGTGTAGTAGCATAATTAAATTTGTGTTCTTAGGAGAATATTAACATGGCTTCAAATACATCCGATCAATTTTTTGAACCGTCCACAGATACTAATGCCAACTTTGGTAATTCTGTCTCTGGACAAACTAACTCGTTTTTCCTGCCTAAAGTTTACTCTAAGCAGGTACTTAACTTTTTCCGTAAAGCTTCAGTAGTTGAAGCAATCACTAACACGGACTATGCTGGCGAGATTGCATCATTTGGTGATACAGTACGAATCATCAAAGAGCCTGTAATCACGGTAGATCAGTATGAGCGTGGGCAGGACATTACAACTACAAAGCTGACCGATCAAGAGATTACCTTGATTGTAGATATTGCTAACGCATTTAAGTTTATTGTAGATGACATTGAAACAAATATGTCTCACGTAAACTTCCGTGAAGTAGCAACGTCTTCAGCGGCTTACTCTCTGCGTGATGCTTTTGACGCAGGCGTAATGGCTACTATGTTTGCTGGTGTTCCAGACTCATCTCCAAACCACAGCATGGGTACGGACAATGCTACTGACCTTGCTGCTGGCACCTTTGATGGTACTGGTAACTTGGACATTGGTTTTGGTTCTAGTGAGCATGATCCTATTGATGTTATGGCACGTATGGCACGTTTGCTAGACGAGCAAAACATCCCAGAAGAAGGACGATGGTTCGTAGCAAATCCTGAGTTCTATGAAGTGCTTGCACAAAGCTCTTCTAAGCTCTTGTCAGTAGACTTCAACGCAGGCCAAGGCTCAATCCGTAATGGTTTGGTAAGCTCTGGTAAGCTGCGTGGATTTGATATGTACAAGTCAAACAACATTGCTGCAACGTCTAACGCTGCTGGTAAGTGCTTGGCTGGTCACATGTCTTCTACGGCTACGGCTCAAACTATTACCAGCACTGAAGTGATCCGTGATCCTTCAAGCTTTGGTGATATTGTACGTGGTCTTCATGTCTATGGCGCGAAGGTACTGCGACCAGAAGCTCTGGTTTCAGCTTTCTACGGTATTGACTAATAGACCGTTAAAGGAGGGCTGCTTCGGTGGCCCTCTTTTTTTACTTGGAGATTAAATATGCCTCGTATAGGTTCTGATTCAAATCCTATGATGTTTCGTAAAGCTATTGTAAGTAAAGAAAGCCGTTTCCGTAAAGGAATGAATCTTTCTCAATACAAAGATAATTATGAACGAATCTTTAAAAAGGATGTAGATACGTCAGAGTATTCTACAGAGTTTGAGGCAGCTAGGGATAAAAGTAAAACTTTTTCTATGGAGCAGGATTAATGAGACAAAAAGCTTTTCTAGGAAAACTATTAAAAAAACTTGAAGCTAAAATAGCAGCGCAGCAAAATTATGGTGGCGTTCAACAACTTCCTATAGCTCCAGTTGGGTATGATGAAAGAATACAATATTCTAAAGGAGGCTCAATGAATTACGATAAAAAGAAAATGATGGGTGGCGGTTATAACATGATGGAAGAGAAAAAACGTGGAGGAATGGGACACGGTGGGCGTATGCAATACGGTCATGGTGGCAAAGCTTCTTCAGATGTTTTTGCTTTGGAAGCTGCTTGTAATAGCATGGCTGGATACAACGCAAGTCTAAAGTCTAAGCCATGAAGGTAGCAGCCCCAAAAGGCTATCACTGGATGAAAAAGGGCAAAGCTTATAAGCTGATGAAAGACCCTAGAACTGGATATAAAAAGCATCCGGGTTCTAGTAAGTCTGCTAACTTTGAGGTTCAAAAGGTACATAAATAATGGCTACTACTTTCTTACAGTTGTCTAATGAAATACTACGTGAGATGAATGAAGTAGAGCTTACGGCTGCAAACTTTTCAACATCCGTAGGCATACAAAGCCATGTTAAAGATGCAATCAATCGTGCATACTTTGATATTGTAAATGAAGAACCTCAGTGGCCTTTTCTTAGCGCAGGAGAAAGTGGTAATCCTGATCCTAACTATGGTAATGTTTATGTAGAAACAGTAGCTGGTACTAGATGGTACGAACTAAAACCTGCTAGTTCTAGTATAACTACAGACTACGGATATATAGATTGGGATAACTTCTTAGCTACGACAGTAGGTGTAACAGGAGAGGTAGCGCCTTTTACTGTTCGTAACTTGCGTTTTACATCTATAGAAGAGTGGAAAGATTATCTTAGGCTCGCACAGAATCAAGATGCTGCCGACACACAAAACTATGGTGTGCCTGATAGGGTAATTAGAAGTCCTGATAGTCGTAATTTTGGCTTGAGTCCTATACCTGATAAAGTATACAGGATATTTTTCTATGCCTACAATCAACCTACAGAGTTATCAGAACACGGCGACACAATAGTATTCGCTGATACCTACAGGTCTGTGTTGGTTGCAAGAGCTAGATATTATGTATATCAATTTAAAGAAAATCCTCAGATGTCTGCTTTTTCTTTAGAAGACTACAGGCGCGGATTAAAACTAATGCGACTTCATCTTATGGAACCTACTCCGGGTTATTTTAAAGATGACCGCATGAGGTTCGTTTAATGTCTCAGCCATTTGGTTTATCAGCTAGAGGAGGACTTTACACAAGTCTTAATCAACTTGAGATGCTTGCTCAACCGGGAGTTGCTTCAAAGCTAACAAACTTTGAAGTAGACACTGATGGTGGCTATCGACGCATTAATGGCTTTTCTGCTTTTGGTGGTGGATCAGCAGCAAGACCTAATGGATCTAACAAAGTATTAGGAATCTTTGTATATGCTGATGGAGTCGTTGTATGTTCAGGCACAGGAATATTCTTTAGTCAAACTGGAACTTCATGGATCTCTATAGCAAAACAAAGTGTCAGTAACTCTGGAGATAACTACAGTACTTTTACAGGTCGTTCAGACTTAACAAGGACTTCTCAAGGCCAAGTAAGTTTTTCTTTGTTTGAAGGAATTTCTGACTATGGTACACTTTTAATATGTGATGGTGCAAATAAGCCTTACTTCTTTAGGATGGAAGGCACAGGTGCATTAACAAGTAGAACATTTTTTGCTGATGAAATAACAGTAGATAGTACCAAAGCTCCTGCTGTAGGCACTATACATGACAAACACTTTGTAGTAGGTGGAGCAGAAGGTGCTGAGAATACTATTTACTACAGTGCTACTAACAATCCTGAAAGCTTTACCGCTACAGGATCAGGCTCTATAGTCTTAGAAGATCAGGTAGTAGGACTAGCTAGTTTTCGTAATGACTTAATTATCTTTTGTAAGAATAGTTTATTTAAACTGTTAAATATAAATGATTCAAGCACTATTACAGTACAACCTATTACAAAGAACGTAGGTTGTTTAGATGCTAACAGCATTCAAGAAATCGCGGGTGACCTCCTTTTCTTGAGTCCTGATGGTCTTAGAACAGTTGCTGGTACGGTACGTATTGGTGACGTTGAGTTGGGATCTGTAAGCAGACCTATCCAGCCAACTATTAAGTCTATCGCGGCTAATATAAATAATTTGACTGTAACCAGCGCAGTATTAAGAAGTAAGTCACAATACAGATTATTTTATAATACAGATGGTACATCTAATACAACAGCTAAGGGTGTAATAGCAACACTTACAAATGAAGGTTTTCAGTATTCAGAAACTGAAGGCATTAAAGCAACAGCCATAGCTTCTGGTTTTGATAAAGACGGTCTTGAACAAACCTTTCATGGCGATGGGGATGGGTACATATACAATCACGATACAGGTAACTCATTTGATTATGCAGGTACAGCAGCTAATATTTCAGCAGCTTATAAAACTCCTAATTTAGATTTCGGTGATGTAGGAACAAAAAAGACAATGCGTTATGTTCGCTTGTCTGTGAGTCCTGAAGGAGTTATACAGCCTACACTACGTGTTCGTTTTGACTATGAAGATCCAGCAATTGCACAACCATTAGATTATGTTTTAGATAGCATCCCTCTTCCTAGTATATTTGGATCAGGTGTTTTTGCCGCTAATACTTTTGGAGCGCCAGCAGATCCACTAGTTAGGAAATCTATTCAAGGAAGTGGTAATACAGTAAGTTTCGCAGTAACAAGTGTAGATCAAAATTTTCCATATACGGTAAATGGTCTTTATATAGATTACACTCCATCAGGAAGGAGATAATAAGTGGCCCAGAACTATACCAGACAAAGTACATTTGCAGATGGCGATACTATTTCAGCGTCGCTTTTTAACAATGAATATAATCAATTACTAAATGCTTTTGCGTATTCATCTAGCAGTGCTTCTTCTACAGGCCATAGGCATGATGGAACTACTGGACAAGGTGGTAATGTTTTTAAGATTGGTGATCTCGACTTTTTAAACAAGATTGAAGTAGATGGAACAAACAATCGTCTTGGTTTTTATGTAGAAGTTTCTAGCTCTACAGTAGAGCAAATTCGAGTTCAAGATGGAGCGATTGTACCTGTCACAGATAATGATATAGACCTTGGTACATCTTCTTTTGAGTTTAAAGATTTATTTATAGACGGTACAGCTAACATTGATAGTCTTGTATTGGGTAGCGGCTCTACAGTAACTGCTATTCTTGATGAAGATGATCTTAGTTCTGACAGTGCTACATCATTAGCTACACAACAGTCTATTAAAGCTTACGTAGACTCTCAAGTAACTGCTCAAGATTTAGATCTTACTACAGATAGCGGCACTATTGCTATTGACTTAGATAGTGAGACACTTACTATTGGTGGAACCTCTAATGAAGTAGAAACTTCTGCTACAGGCAATGCAGTAACAATAGGACTTCCATCTGCCGTGCAGATTACTACATCTCTTGGTGTAGGCGGTGGATCTACTAATGGTGTACAGATCTCTCAGGGTGCTATAGCTATTAAAAATGGTGGCACTCAATCTTACGTAGACTTTTACTGTGAGTCTTCTAATGCACACTATGCAAGGCTACAAGCTCCTGCACACGCTTCATTTGCTGGTAATACAACTATTACTTTACCTACAAGTACAGGTAACATAGTAGGCACAGGAGATACAGGAACCGTAACAAATACTATGCTTGCAGGCAGTATTGCAAACAGCAAGCTATCAAACTCTACAGTCTCCTTTGGAGGCGTATCCCTTGCACTAGGAGCTTCTGATGCTACGCCTGCTTTTGATCTTAGCGATGCTACTAATTACCCTACCAGTTCACTAAGTGGTACAATTACTAACGCACAGCTTGCTGGTTCTATTGCAAACTCTAAGCTTGCTAACTCAGCTATTACTGTAACAGATGGATCTAATAGTACTGCAACAAGTCTTGGTGGTACTATAACTTTTGCAGCAGGCGAAGGACTAGATGTAGCAGAAAGCTCTGGCACTGTAACATTCTCTGGAGAAGATGCAACTTCTTCTAACAAGGGTGTAGCTAGTTTTGACTCTACAGACTTTTCAGTATCCAGCGGTGCAGTAACACTACAAGCAGAAAGAGTACAAGATATTGTCGGAGCTATGTTTAGCTCTAATACTGAGTCAGGTATTACAGTTACCTACGAAGATGGTGATGCTACTATTGATTTAGCAGTAGGTAATGTAGCTACTGTAACAGATGGGTCTAACTCAACTGCTATTGCCTCTGGTGGAACTATTACCTTCTCAGGAACTTCTAGTGAAGTAGAGGTAGCAGAAAGCAGCGGCACGATCACAGTAGGTCTTCCTAGTAATGTGACTGTTAGCAACAATCTTACGGTATCAGGTAACTTAGCAGTTAGCGGAACTACAACTCAAACTGGTTCTGTAGTCACTGACAATAACTTCACTGGCTTGACTAATGCGAATACAGGTAACAGTACAGACTTTGGCTTTCATGGCAAATACGTCGAAGGTGGCACAACTAAATATGCAGGACTTTTCTTTGATGCTTCCACAGATAACACATTTAGGCTTTTCACTGACACCCAGACTGTCCCATCTACAACAGTAAACACTAGTGCAACAGGATATGCTGCTGCTGACTTAGTAGTAAATAATATTACAGGTACACTTGCTACTGCTGCACAAACTAATATTACAAGTGTCGGTACACTAGGAAGTCTTACAGTCTCTGGTGATGTCACTGTAGATACAAACACACTAAAGGTAGACTCTAGTAATAATCGTGTAGGTATTAACCAAGCGTCACCTACAGTCTCTCTTGACTTAGGTTCCAACACTGATGCACTTCTTGTACCCGTAGGTACTACAGCACAACGTCCTAGTGGTGCAGCAGGACAGTTCCGATACAATAGTACTCTTGGACGCTTTGAAGGCCATAACGGTACTGAGTTCGCTGAGATTGGTGGTGGCGGTGGAACCAATACATTTACTCGTAACAGTTTTTCAGGTGATGGCTCTACTACTGCATTTACATTATCGCAGTCTATTGATGATGAGAATGACCTAATCGTATTTAATGGTGGTGTCTTCCAGAATCAAGCAGCTTACAGTGTCTCTGGCACTACGCTTACCTTTGGAACTGCACCAGCTAATGGCAATACAGTAATTGTATACTCTGTACGCACAGCAGTATCTGGATCTAATACTAGCCTAGCTACGATGACAGGCGATGGTAGTGATACTACTCTTACACTGTCGGCTGATCCTGTTAATGAAAATAACGTACAAGTTTACATTGATGGCGTTTATCAAAACAAGAGTACATTTAGTATCTCTGGTACGACTCTAACGTTTTCTACGGCTCCTCCAAGTGGTGCTGCTGTAGAAGCTATTACACTTACGCAGACTAGTATTAATACTGCTACGATCTTAAAAGATGCTGATGAAGATACTAAGATTCAAGTAGAAGAGTCTAGTGATGAGGACACTATTAGATTTGATGTGGCAGGTGCAGAAGACTTTACTATGACTGCTAATAGTTTTAATGTGCTGTCAGGTAGTAATGCTACTTTTGCTGATAGCTCTAAAGCCATCTTCGGTGCTGGCTCTGACCTACAGATTTATCACGATGGTAGCCATAGTTATATTGATGATGCAGGTACAGGTAACTTAAAGATACGGACGGCAGGAACTAGTATACGCCTTGAAACGACAGACGGTGATCGTATGTTAGTAGGCACAAAGGACGGTGATTTTAAATTATATTATGATGACGTTGAAAAACTAGCCACAACCTCCACAGGCATCGCCGTAACAGGTAACGCTAGCTTTGCTGACAACGGTAAGGCTATCTTCGGTGCTGGCTCAGACCTTGCTTTGTATCACGATGGGTCTAATAGCTACATCAAAGATCAAGGCACTGGCGATTTATATATTCAAGGCGAAGCTAACGTTAGGATTACCGATGGTGACGGGAACAAAATGTTCTTGGGCCAGAATGACGGTGAAGTACAGCTTTATTACAACGGCGCTGAAAAATTAAACACCACCTCCACAGGCATCGACGTAACAGGAAACATTAGCGCGGGCGTTGGTGCAGCTAACGCTAACAACTATCAAATCAGGATTTCAGCAGGCACTACAGGGTTGTCTCGTTTTATTGCCGCAGACACTTCTGACTCAGGATATATAGACTACGACCACTCTAGTGATTCGTGGATTCACAGAACCGCTGGATCTGAGCGCATGCGCATTGACTCAGGTGGACATACTTCTTTCACCCTTGGCACAAATGCAAAGGGCACTTTTGGTGACGCTATCAGCGAAGTAGGTTCCGGTAACTTTGCTCTACAAGTTACGAACTCCGCAGGAAGCGCATTAAAACCGTTAGGATTCAGAGCAGAAGACATACGTTTTGCTACAGGAAGCACAGAAGTTTTCAGGCTGACGAGTGCACAGGATATGTACTTCGGACAAACCTCAGGATCAGCCGCTGACGTTGGCATTATTCTCCAATCAACGGGCAACATTTTTAATACCGTGAGCGGCGGGACTTGTGCTTTCCTACGACGAAACACCAGCGACGGTGAGATAATTAGACTAAGCATCAATGCGTCTACGATTGGGACCATCTCAGGGCACAACGGCGATTTGCATATTGGCACAGGCACCTGCGGTGTGAGATTTTTGGATGGCGATCCTTCAATTTCTCCATATAACCCAACCAGTGGAGCCAACGCTGATAACACTATTTCATTAGGACGCTCTAATGTTCGCTATACCGTTGTTTATGCAACAACTGGCACGATAAACACTTCCGACAGAAATTTAAAACAAGACATCGAAGAACTTTCAGACGCTGAAAAACGTGTCGCTGTAGCAGCTAAAGGTCTACTAAGGAAGTACCGCTGGAAGTCTTCCGTAGCAGAAAAAGGCGACGATGCTCGCATTCACTTTGGAATCATCGCCCAAGACTTACAAGACGCATTTACGGCTGAGGGTTTGGACGCGGCGCGTTATGGCATGTGGTGCAGTGACACATGGACTAACGACGATGGTAGTGAGCAGACACGCCTAGGTGTGCGCTACTCAGAATTACTCGCTTTCATAATTTCGGCACTTTAGGAGAATAACTAATGGCTTTAACTAAAGTATCCAGAGGACTCCTGAGTACAGGAATTGTAGATAATTCTGATGCTACAGCTATAACAATTGATAGTAGTGAAAATGTTGGAATTGGAACGAGTAGTCCTGCTGATAAATTAGAAGTTGCAGGAAATATACTACTAGATGCAACTAATGCAGAAATAAATTTAAAGTCTGGAGCAACTGGTACATCAGGTGCAATTAATTGGACATTTAATACAGATAGTACAAATTTTACTTCAATAAAACATCCTTATGATACTAGAAATACAATCGGATTACATATTGATAGTGGCTATCCAATAACAATTGATGCTTCTGGTATTGGTACTGTTTTTGCTCAATCTGGCACTGAAAGAATGCGCCTTGATAGCTCTGGCAACTTAGGTATTGGTACGAGTAGCGTTAACTACAAGCTAAACGTACTAGCAGCTGCTGGCTCGCAAAATATTTTTCAAGCAGGTCAGACTGGCGTTTCAAATGGATTTTCAATAACAAGTGACGGTTCTGCCTTAACATATAGTTTTTTGACAGGCAACGTCGGCATTGGTACTAGTTCGCCTAATAGAAATTTGCATGTAAGTGGTGGCGCGGCAGACGTAGCATTCGGTATCACTAACTCAGCTTCTGGTACATCCGCTTCTGATGGATTCAGTATCACGTTAGAAAACCCAACGCCAGACGTTGCTATTCGTCAGCGTGAAAATGCCAACATGAAATTCTTAACGAACAACACAGAAGCCATGCGCATCGACTCATCGGGCCATGCAATTATCCCCGCTGGGGTGACTCTAGGCACTTCTGCTGGTACCTACGCAGCAGCGAATACGCTGGATGACTATGAAGAAGGCACTTTTACAATGAGTGTTAACGGTGCGTCAGGAAACAACACTACTGGGTACTACGTTAAAATAGGTAATAAAGTTAATTTTCAATATTACACTGGAACCGCAACTTTTACTGCTGTTCAAGCAAGCTTTACTGGCCTTCCTTTTACAACATCTTCTGGATCACTAAATTATGGATCGTTTTTTTCGGCGCATAATACTGCTACAACTGACGCTTATTCTGGTTATTTTTCATTAAATAGTACACTTGGATATTTCGTTAATGCTAACAGCACAGCAACCCCTAATTATAATACAGGATCACGTTATTTTATGGTTTCAGGGCATTATTTTACAGATTAATAACAACAATATTCCTAGTGGATTCTAGGGTTGGACAGTCCATATTATAAGGATTAAAACATGACAACGACAAAAGTCCCAATAGAACTATCTAGCACTCCGGGGATCGTGGATGGCAGCAACGCTACTGCTATTACTATTGATAGTAGTGAAAGAGTAGGCATTAATACTTCAAGCCCTAACGCAGTGTTAACAACTGATCCAGAGTCGGGCAACTTCAGTTCTACTTACAACAATTATGATGGTGTTGGTCTTTTTCTTAGAGGAAACGGAACATCTGGTAATGGTAATTACGGCCCTGCTTTGGCTTTTGGTAGTTGTGATTCAGATACAGCAAATCAAGATCATAAACATGCTTCTATTTCTATAGTACAAACAGATACTGACCCCAATCAAACAGGTTTAGCTTTTTGGACTCATCCTACAGCTACTGCCGCTGATGCTCTTGCTGAAAAAATGCGTATAGACGCTTCAGGCAATTTGCTGGTAGCAAAGGGTAGCCTTGATGTCGCTACCGTTGGACACGAATTAAGAGCAAGCGGGTACTCAGCCTCCACGAGAGATGGCGCGACTGTTGGTTCGTTTACTAGATTAAATTCAGACGGAACCATCTTAGAGTTTAGAAAATCATCAGCAGCCGTCGGTAGTATTGGTACTAACAGTGGCTATATGTATGTAGGTGGTACAGCAGGTAGCGATGCTTTCTTGTCATTTGGTGCTGACGGTGTTCGCCCAGCTACTTCTGCTGGTGACGCTAGAGATGCCGCTATAGACCTTGGTGGCTCAACCAACCGCTTCAAAGACCTTTATCTATCAGGCGGCGCATTTCTTGGTGGCACAGGGTCAGCTAATAAGCTTGATGATTACGAGGAAGGCACATGGACTCCTGAAATCTATTATCAAAACAGTACAGACCTAGGCAATGCTACCAATGTAACTCAAACAGGTTTGTACACTAAAATAGGCAGGGTAGTCACGTTAAATTTTCGGCTTATTTGGAACATCACTGGAAGCCCTGCAACCGATAATATTGGTGTAAAAAATCTTCCCTTTACTGGCACGGGCGATACTTTTAGTTCGGCAGGCACTGCATTTCCTATAAATAACAACACGACTATTAATACATTATTACTGGGGAAACCACCTAGCGGAGGTTCGCTTACTATTTTTGAATCGGGAGACATGGCGGGGAACTTAGGAAGCAAGTTTGGCTCTGGTAATAATAAAGAAATAAGAGGAACACTAACTTACTTCACTAGTCAGTAACAATTAACCATACGCCTAGTGGACTCTAGGCACGGACAGTCCATAACCATAAGGAGATAAAATATGGCACTTTCAGAAAGCGTAGTAGAAGATAAAATTGAAGTAGTGGATTGCGGAGGCTGGAAAGTTATCCAAGTCCGTACAGCTACTATTATTAAAAAAGATGATGTAGAGATCAGCAGATCTTTTCATCGTCATGTAGTATCCCCTGTAGATGATGTCTCTGGAGAAAGTACAGAAGTACAATCTTTAGCTACGATATTCTTTACAGACTCAGCAAAAGCTGCATATACAGCATCGCAGTCGGAGACACTATAATGGCTACATGGACTATTGCACAACTAGATCGTAATACAGCAGATGGCGGTGTAACTGTCGCACACTGGAGAGTTTCAGAAGTAGATGGAGATTACTCTGCATCTTCTTATGGCACAGCAGGTTTTACGCCTGATCCTTCAGCATCAGATTTTGTAGCCTATGCAGACCTTACTGAGTCTACAGTACTAGGATGGGTTCAAGCAGCAGTAGAAAAAGATGCTATTGAAGCAGGATTAGCTGCTAATATTGCAGAGCAGAAGACCCCTACAACGTCTGTTGGCGTTCCTTGGTAGGCTGAGTGAAGCTGAGTATGGCTACTAAAACAGAAATGGATATAGCTTTAGAGGCTTTAGAGCGCATTGCAGAGCATGAGAGAGAGTGCGGAGAGCGTTGGGCTGAGTGTACTGTAGAGTTGCGAGAACTTCGTAAAGCTACGGACAACCATGCTGCACGTTGGGAGAAGCTTGCGTGGTTAGTTGTAACTGTTGTTATCACTACAGCAGCAACTGTTGTTGTTTCAATTTTAGGATAAAACATGAGTAATAAAAGAAGTAATAGGAACAATAATAAAGTTCTAAAGTCTTTAAAACAAAAAAGACTCAGGGCGCATGGTGGCACTCACACTTCAAAAAGGAAAGGAGGTGGCAGGTCAAAAATATGGGATCCTCACAATCCTAGCAGTAGAGGCCATGATAATACCCCTCCACCAAGCGCTGTTGCAAAGGTTGAAAATGTTGTTTCTGAAAAAACAATTACGCCTGCTGGTGACGCAACAAAGGGTTCTATAGATGTTAAACAAGAAGGTACAAAAGCAACAAGTGTTAATCCAGTTACGGGAGCAACTAATATTAAAACAACTTTAGGTGCTCCTGAACAAAAAATTAATTTACCAGATACGCCAAATGCTCCGACAGCAAAAGTAAAAAGATTAGATACTAAATTAATTAAAGATAATGATTCTGATGCAGTAAAGCAAGCTTATGGTCTTAGCACAGAAGTTCAAAAGTTAGATACGACACCTACTAATGTGCAAAGGGATAAAGCTACAGCAGGTACAGCTACGGCTACAACTAAAACGGCTTCTCAAGCTACAAGCGTAAATGATTTTGATGCTGAAACATACGATGCAAAAAAGGCAGTAGATCTTGACCCAACTAAAGCCGCTGTAGGAACAGTTAGTGATGATGCTATAGCTGATCCAGATGAGATAAGAGGTCTTACAGAAAGGGCCGTAGGCCAAGAAACTACTGCTGCTCAAAAGAAAAGTACTTTAGCTAAAGACGCTACTTATACTATTGATCCTCGTTCTCTTGCGCCTAGCGTAGAGGGGGAAACTGCAAATGTAAGCCCTACTGCTGAAGCTGAAAGATCAACACGTAGGGACATTGTAGGCACAGAAGCCGATGATGGCACCGCTGCTATGATTGATCAAACTGTAGGCTATGAGGCTGCTAAGCGTCGAGCAGTGACAGGTACAGCCGCTAAAGGTGCAGCCGCAGATATGGTCGCCGCTGTAGGTAATCTACCTCCTGATATTACAGCCGCAGTAGTAGAAGATCCTGCAAGTGTAGAAGCTCAACTAGATGAGCAACCTGTAGAAGTACGTGCAGCTATTGCGGCCTTACCTACAGAAGCTCTTGTGTCTTCTCAAATGGAGTCTTTGTTAGGTGGTCTTGAAGATGGGGAGACACCCGCATGGGCTAGACCAGCCGTAGCAGCTATTGAGCAAAAACTTGCCCAGAGGGGCCTCTCAGCGTCCACTGTAGGCCGTGACGCACTGTTTAATGCAATCATACAGAGTGCGCTTCCTATGGCTCAGAGCAACGCACAGGCGCTACAGCAACGTGCTACACAAAACCTAAGCAATCAGCAACAGGCTAATCTTGCACAGTCTACACAAGACATGCAGAGGCGTATGGCTAACTTAGCTAACCGTCAGGGTGCTGCTTCCCAAACTGCACAAATGGCTCAACAGATGGGCGTATTGCAAAGTAATTTTAATCAACAAGCTACTGTTCTTTCTGCACAACAACAGCAGCAAACAAGAACTCAAAATTTAAATAATCAACAACAGGCTGCTTTATTACGATCTCAAAATCAACAAGCTATAAATGCTCAAGAGCTTGGTAATGAGCAACAAATGGAGCTTGCTGAATTACAAATTGAGTCTGCTACAGAAGGCGCAAATCAAAACGCAGAAAACCAAAGAAGGCTTGCAGAGATGCAAACGGCTGCGGATTTTCTTTCAAAGAATGCAGGTTTTAAACAACAAATGGAACTTGCTAATCTTTCTAATGACCAGCAGATGAGGCTTGCAAATTTATCAGCAAGAAACCAAGCTGAGTCACAAAGAATGTCTAACGCAGAAAAAATTGAGTTAGCTAATTTAAATTCTGAACTTCAAACAAATATAGCTCAAGGTCGTATAGCAGCAGAAATGAATGTTGCCCAATTAAATGTTGATCAACAAACAGCTATTAGAAATGCTACAATGATTGCTAATGTTGACTTAACTAAATTTAATGCTGCTCAACAAGTAGAGCTTGCAAATAGCAAAGCTATGCAGACTTTAGTAATGGCAGATTTAAATAATCGACAACAGGCTACACTTCAAAATGCTACAGCTATGGCTAATTTAGACATGGCAACAGTAGATCAAAGAACAAAAGTTGCAATTACAAATGCTCAAAGTTTTTTACAAATGGATATGGCTAATTTAAGTAATAAGCAACAAGGAATTATGTTCGATCAACAAGCTAAACAACAAAGAATACTATCTGATCAAGCCGCTGAAAATGCATCAAGGCAGTTTAATGCTACTTCTGAAAATCAAGTAAATCAATTTTTAACTTCTACAGAAGCTGCAATGCGTCAATTTAATGCTAGTCAAAGCAATGCTATGAAACAATTTAATGCTAGTGAACAGAATAGAGCTTCTGCTATTAATGCTCAGTTAGCTACGGATGTTTCTAAGGCTAATGCTACAATGAAGTTAAATGCAGATCAGTTTAATGAGAATATGGATTTGCAACGAGAAACATGGAATGCTGCAAACGCTCAAGCAGTAGAGCAGTCTAATATTGAGTGGCGTAGAAAATCAAACACGATTGATACCGCAGCACAAAATGCTTCTAATATGTTAAATGCTCAACAGACTTTCCAAATGGATTCTGCTGAGATGGCATTTTTATGGCAGACTCTTAGGGACGAAGCTACATATCAAAGAACAGCATATGAAAATGAAGAGCAAAGAAAAACAACTTTATATGCTACGGCACTTGCAAATGAAGCAGGGGCTAGTGGAGAAACAAACTCTGAATCAGTAACTAGTCTTTTTAATTTAATCAAGGGCATAACAGGTGGTACTTAAATGAGTTTTTTTAAAAAAATATTTAAAGGTATAGGCAAAGTCTTTCGCAAGATTGGTAGAGCAATTAAAAAAGGCTTTAAAAAGTTTGGCAAGTTTATGGGCAAGATTGGCATTGTAGGTCAGTTAGCCATGATGTTTATTCTTCCGGGGATAGGAGGAGCCTTAATGAAAGGCTTTGGAAGTTTAGCAGGCAATATGGCAGGACTTACTGGTAAGTTTATGGGTTTGTCTGGAAGCGCACTAGGGACTGTAGTTAAAGGCGTAGGCACTGTATTAAAGAGCGCTCATGGGTTTGTTCAAACAGGTGTTAATGCTTTTAAAACTGTCACAAGTGGCTTGATGGAGTTTGGTAAAACTGCATTAAATAAAATTCCGGGTATAGAAATTAGTAGTGCTAAAGCAAACTTTTTTGGTGCTGATAGTGTAATGGAAGGTATCCGTGTAGATGCAGCTAATATTGCAAACCCTTTCCGTGATAGCATTACACTGAAGCCGGGAATGACTATGGATAAACTAAGCAGTACAACAGGTTTGTCTGTAGAGTCTTTACAAAAATTAAATCCTAATATTGATTTTACGGCTCCGGGTGCTGATCTTTCTGGTCGTACATTAAACTTAGACTTTGGTAATATTGCTCCAGATGTAAACGCTGTTATTGAAAATGGAAAGTTGACAGCGGCGGGTGTGGCCCCAACAGATGCTTTCGGTGTCGATGTTGGCAAAGTAGACACGCTAAAACCGGGAGAAGTTAATTTAAACTTTGACCATACACCTACTCAAAATAATGGATTTGCTGTAACAAGTGCTGCTGATCCTTTTCCAGAAGCGACTAATTTAATAAATCAAATACAAGACAGCGACAGATTGTTTGCTGCTACAAGCACACCTGTTCCTGATGTGACAACTAATCTATTAGATCCTACAACCCCTACAACTTTAGATAAAATTGGAACAACTATGGCAGATCCGATAGGTGGTATTGCAGATCCAACAAAGTTTATGGATGCTGTAGATACTGGTATACCTGATGTTAGTGGCATTAATCAAGAGTCTTTATTGTCTAGAGGGGTTGGCAGACTTAGAGAAGGACTGTCATCAAGTGTATCACGCGCCTTCGATGATCCTATAGGCACAGGATTGCCTATGGTGCAAAGTGTTGCAGGTGCTTTTGCAACTCCTGAAGAAATTGAAATGGGCCGTAGGGGTACTGGGTATGTTGCAGATGTACTACCGCAATTTGATGTGGGATCTGTTGATATGACTCAACTATTTAATGCTGGAAGCTACGGGCCGGGGGCGGTATCAATGGATTTCTTAAATCAAGCTATGTTGTTCCAAAGTCCAAATCAGCGTTTTCCGGGCGCATTAGGTTATGGGAGATAAATAATGAGTATGCCACAAATTAATACAGATTTTGTTCAAGCAAGAATGAATAGGTCAGTGCCGGGGGAATCATTTGCTAATGATCCTGATACTCCGCTGCCCTTTGAAAAAGCTCCACAACTTACTTCTGTCAATAAAGCTTCAGAGTTTATCTTTGAAAAAATTACTGAAGAAGAAAACTATATGCAGTTTATGGAGGTTATTGCTGGGGGCGCTCCACTTATGGAGATCGCTAAAGTTCTATTATACTCTATGTATGAAGAAGGAAAAATTAATCCTGATTTATTAATACTATTAATTGAACCTACAGTATATATACTTATGGCTTTGTGTGAAAGGGCAGATATTCCTTTTACTATTGACGGTGAACTTGGGGAAGAAGAAGAGCTTGACGGTAATAGCGAAAACTATGAAATCCTTCAAAGACTTCAAGAAGCCCAGAGGTCAAACGAAATACCATTGCCAGAAGCTATAGAGCAACGGTTACAAGAAATGAGGCCACCTCCGCAAGAGTCGCCGCCCGAACAACCAAGTCTACTAGGTATGGAGCAGTAAATGGCTATTGAAGAGTTTGGAGAATCATTACTTTCAGCGCAACGTACACGCCTTGATGAGCAAGATAGGCAAGCGCGTAGGGCGCAAAAGAAAGCAAAACAAGCACAGTATCTTCAAGTAGGAGGTGCTTTGCTTGGTTCTTTCGCACAGACAAATGCCCAGAAAAAAGCTACATCTTTTATGCGTACTGAGCCGATCATGGCTGCAAGAGCTAAGTATAATGCTGGTATAGCTCAAAGTATTTCTCATTTAGAAAACAATAAACTGGCTCAAGCACATCAACAGGGCGTTGTAGGTTATCTTAGAGAAAAATATATCCCATTACTACAGGATCAAATTAATAGAAATATTAATGAAAAAGATTATAC
>VMHT01069531.1_pt1 | contig 36597 bp, 34 predicted proteins | sample 4693611 | NCBI WGS metagenome assembly VMHT01 (sample SAMN12280063, study PRJNA550983) | marine metagenome | isolation source: seawater sampled from same location over 5 years 0.02-0.2 micron viral filtrate | place: USA: collected off the coast of southern California halfway between the port... ...
ATACACTGGGAACGAAGTAAAGGGATTGACTATGGTTATGCTTCAGAGAGTGCATGTGTATGGGGCGCAGTTGACCCAAGTGACGGTACACTGATTATATATCGTGAACTGTACCGCAAAGGTTTGTTGGGCACTGACCTTGCAAGAATGATTACAGAGATGGAGTATGAAGACCCCTTCTCGGTAGCAGGAGTGCTCGATACAGCGTGTTGGAGCCGAACAGGTACTACAGGCCCAACAGTAGGAGAAACCCTTCAGAGAGCAGGACATAAGCTCAGAAGGGCAGATAAAAACAGAATACAGGGAAAGATACAGATTCACGAATACTTGAAGCTCAAGCAAAGCGGTAGGCCCAAAATACAAATATTTAATACATGCCCTAACCTGATACGCGAGCTTCAAAGTATTCCACTAGATAAGTCTAAGCCAGAAGACGTAGATACGAATGCATCAGACCACGCATATGATGCACTAAGATACTTAATAATGGCTAGACCACGTATCAATGATACAATAAACCAACTTAGACAGTTTAGAAAAGAATCACATTTTAATCCGTCTGACTCAACATTTGGATACTAATATGGGTAAATGCAAATACAACAACGGAGGCTTAGTAGCCCGTAAAGAATTCAAAGGTATCGGTTCTATTGAAGGAAACCTATCTGGAAATCAAAACTACCGTGCTGGAGAAATAAAAGCATCTACCAACTTAGGCGGTACACGAGTAACGGCAAGCAAGTTTAAAGACTCTATGGGTAACTCGTCTACAAACTACAGCTTAGAAAAACAAATGAAGGGTAAGTCTTCTGCTGGTGTAAAGTTAGGTAAAAACCCAAGCGCTACTTACTCAAAAGATTTAGGAAAGGGGTTTAAACTAAAAGCACAGGTAGGTAAAAACTATCGTGGCATGTCAATCTCTAAGCCCCTATAAAGGAACAGTACATGAACGAAGAAAACGAATCATACGAAAACGCTGATTACCTCTACTTCGAGCCTGAAGAAACAGCAGGCGGTCTTGAAATGGACTTAGAAGAAGATGTACGCAATCGTTTTGTCGGCTTAGTAGAAGACCGTTACGCCTCTGCTGAACAAGCGCGAGATTTTGATGAAGCACGTTGGCTTAAAGCTTACCATAACTTTCGTGGCATTTACAACAAAAATGTTCGTTTTCGTGAAAGCGAGAAGTCAAAAGTATTCGTAAAAGTAACTAAGACCAAAGTATTAGCAGCCTTCGGCCAGCTAGTAGACGTTATCTTTGGCACTGGTCAGTTTCCTATTGGTGTACGCGAAACACAACTGCCCGAAGGTATTGCAAAGTATACACACCTAGAAGCTGGTGGAACTGGAATAGAAACCAGCGCACCAAGTTATGAAGAACCCGCAGAAGAGTCAGAAGGCCCTAAGCCTATCTCTCCATATGATGTTGGTTATGCTGGAGACGGTCGTGATGAGCCACTAAAAGCAGGCGCAACACTAACAGCAACTAAAGATGTACTAAGCGTAGCAATAGAAGAAGCAGGAATACAGTTTGCAGAAGGAGCCTCTCCAGACCCACAAGTGCTAGAGCGTTCCCCCGCCAAAGAAATGGCACGGAATATGCAGACACTAATACATGACCAGATTGAAGAATCCGGCGGCTCTAGTGAATTGCGTAACGCATTACTAGAAGCAGCACTATTCGGAACTGGTATCGTAAAAGGCCCTTTCAACTATAACAAGACGCTTAGCCGTTGGACAGTTGATGAGGATGGAGAGCGAAGCTATGACCCACTTGAAGTTCGTGTTCCTCGTATTGAGTTTGTAAGTATTTGGGACTTTTTCCCAGACCCTAGTGCAACTTCTATTGAAGACTGTGAGTATATTGTACACCGCCACAAAATGAATAAATCTCAGTTGAGAGCGCTAACAAAAATGCCTTTCTTCAACAAAGATGCAATTCGTGGTTGTTTGCAAATGGGGCCTAATTACAATGAAAAAGATTACGAGCACGAACTAAAAGACGACCAGCGTACAGAAGACTATGGTGCTGCACAGTTTGAAGTCTTAGAGTATTGGGGAATCATGGATGCAGAATATGCCAGAGAAGTAGGAATGTCCCTACCCGACGAGGTTGATGATTTAGATGAAGTGCAAGTTAATGCTTGGGTTAGTAATGGTAAGTTGCTACGTGGGGTTGTTAATCCATTTACTCCATACCGACTCCCATACAATGCCTTTCCTTACGAGCGTAATCCTTATTCTTTCTTCGGTATTGGCGTTGCTGAGAATATGGACGACTCTCAACAAATAATGAATGGTCACGCACGTATGGCTATCGATAACCTTGCACTTGCAGGCTCGTTAGTCTTTGACGTAGATGAATCAGCCCTTGTGGGTGGACAGTCCATGGACATCTATCCCGGCAAAGTATTCCGCCGTCAGGCTGGAATGCCCGGTCAGGCTATTCATGGTGTCAAGTTTCCGAACACTTCGCAAGAAAATATGATGATGTTCGATAAGTTCCGACAGTTAGCTGACGAACAAACAGGTATTCCAAGCTACTCGCACGGTCAGACAGGCGTACAAAGTATGACCAGAACTGCATCGGGCATGAGTATGTTGCTAGGTGCAGCGTCATTAAATATTAAAACAGTAATTAAAAATATTGATGACTTCTTGCTAAAGCCTTTAGGCGAAGCATACTATCAGTGGAACATGCAGTTCTTTGAAGGCGAGCTGGATATTCAGGGCGACCTTGAAGTACGTGCAATGGGAACAAACAGCTTAATGCAAAAAGAAGTACGCAGTCAGCGACTGACTATGTTTCTTCAAACTGCACAGAATCCTGCTATTGCACCGTTTGTTAAAATTTCTAAGATTGTTAGTGAGTTGGCTTACAGCCTTGACCTTGACCCCGATGAGATTCTTAACGACCCTGAAGAAGCAGCAATCATGGCACAAATCATAGGAGCACAGAATGTTGGACAAGGAAATGGCGAACCGACTGGGGCCGCTGGTCAACAACCCGGAGCTATGGGGGGCCTTGAAGGAGCACCTCAACAACCTCCGGAACTTGGAGCTACAGGGACTGGCGGTGGCAACATCGGAACTGGAACTGTACCGCAAGCAGGGGAAAGCGAGTTCACTGGCTAACTTAATGAATCTCAAAGAACAAGCAACAGAAGCTAAACAACGGATAGAGGAATAACAATGAAAGTACCTAAACTAAAATATGCAGTAGGCTCAGTAGCTCAAGCAGCAGCAGAGGGTGCCGATTCATTGTTGTCTGAAGCTCGTAAGGATGTGGTGGCTGCTCGTGAACCAGAGCCAGCAGTATCTCCTGAAATTGAAGAGCTTGCAGAAGCTGCATCTAAAGTAGAAGCAAGCCCAGATACACAAGCCTCTGAAACAGAAGTAAACATGAAGGACACTACTAAGCTTGTAAACTCTTTTGAGTTTCAAGGCGGCAACAAGAAAATGGACAAGGCTTTCATTATGGAGTCTCTGGGCGAAGTAGCTGACTCTCCTATTGTTGAGTCTAAACAATCTATTGCTGAGTTTATTACTGACCTTCACCGTGTACAGTTGGAGCAAGAGTCTAAGCCCTTACTATCTCCTAAAGACTTTAAAAAGCTGACTAGCTTTGCAAGTACTGAAGAGCGCATGGAAAAGAAAGAAGGCGGTGAAGTATCTGACGTAGATAAATACATTAGTCTATACGGACAAATGGAACAGTCTATGGACAAAGCAGAAACCCCTGAAGATAAAAAAGCAATTTATGAGCGTTGGTCTGAGGTAGAAAAAACATTTGACGGTAATATTATTAGTGCTGCTTTACAGAAGATGGATTCTGAAAGTGAAGGACGAGAAGGTAAATTTATAGGCGGCTTACTCGGAGCAATTGTAGAAGAAGTAACATCTTCTAAAGGAACTACTACTGAGCCTGTAGGTCAAGAATCTGAAGCAAGTATAAGCAACCTTGAAGGCCCTGACCCAATTGCTGCGGCTAACAACGCTCCAATTTCTAATACAGGCTTTGCGGAAGGTGGTTCACTTATGGCTCCCGATATGCCCGTAGATACTTATGATAATATACCACCAGAGGAAATGGAAGCCGTAAAAGCTACACAGCTTCCAGATGCTGAGATGGAAGATGAGTACGCAGGCTTTGTACTAAACGAAGCGCTGTCCCCAGACGACCAAGATTATTTAATAAATGCTCTCGAAGGCGATGAGCGTTTAGGGCAAATCTTTGATAACATCATGGATATTGCCGGAGAATTCGCTGGTGAGGGAGCTGTAAAAGGCCCCGGCACTGGTACATCAGATTCGATACCCGCAAGGTTGTCGGATGGTGAATTTGTTTTCACCAGAAAAGCAACCGACCAAATAGGCACAGATAAGCTTCAGGCTATGATGGATGATGCAGAACGTGCTTATGATGGCGGTGTAATGAAAAAGTACGCAGGCGGTAGCATACTTGATGGCGTTATGGAGATGGAAGACCCTGATGAAGGAGTCCATAATCAAATGCTAAGCTCGAATCCAATGCCTAGTGTACGAAACCGATAAGGCCACCCGCAAGGCCCCTTATCACTAACTTTTAACCTAGAGGCCACCTTGTAGTATCAAGCCCTATTCTTCAGTCGCGAGTTGAATAGCTACCTTGAAAAGACGACAAGCCCCAAAAGGAGTGCGACATGACTGACTTACAAGAAACAGAAGAAGAAGTAGCAAATCCATACAACATGAGAAAAGAATGGCATGATGAAGATGACCAACTCTTTGAAAGTGCTGATGGTGTTTACTACGAAAAGAAAGCTAAGAAGGCCACCCGTAAGGCCCCTTCTGAAGAAGAATCTGCTACAGATTACAAGAAGCGATACGATGACCTAAAAAAACATTACGATACTAAGGTTAACGAGTTTAAACAGAAAGAACAAGAACTTCAAGCCGAAGCTCGAATGACACAGCAAGTTGAACAGGCCGTTCGTCACGAGGATACAGTAGAGGCACAAGAAGAAGTTCAGGACGAGTATGTAGAAACAGCACCCGCTGTAGAGTCTGATGATAGACTTTCAGCACTTGATGAGCGTGAAGCTAGGATTGCACGAAAAGAGGCTGAAATGACTCTGAGTTCAGCACATCCTGACTTTTCAGAAATACGGCAAAGTGATGAGTTCCACGAGTGGGCTAAGTCACAGCCAGAAGCAATTCAAGATTGGGTATACAATAATCCTAATAACGTAGACTTGGCGGTCAAAGCTATCGACCTTTACAAACTGGAGTCAGGTTTAAATGCTCAAAATTCTTCCAGTAAGAAAGTACAGTCGCAGCCTGTGTCACCATCGGCAGCAGACATGGTTTCAACTAAAACAAAAACCGTGAATGCTAACGAGCCGAAGGTATGGACACAACGGGAAATTGCTGCACTGTCTATGGATGATTATGATAAATATGAAAAAGAAATCGATTCAGCCATAATTGAAGGCAGGGTAGTAGCTTAATAACTATTGTCTTAAATAAAAGGAAAAATAATCATGGCTAATAACGTATCAGACCAGTTTTTTGCAGATGGCTCAAACAGTAACTTTGGCACTAGCAGCAACTTTATGCCTGCTATTTACTCGAAGAAGGTTCTTAACTTCTTCCGTAAAGCTTCGGTTGCTGAAGCAATTACCAACACTGACTATGCAGGTGAGATTTCTGCATTCGGTGATTCTGTAAAAATCATTAAAGAACCCACTATTACTGTACATCAGTATGAGCGTGGCGCTGACACAACTGCAACTGCACTGACCGACACCGAAGTAACTCTGGTTGTTGACATTGCTAACGCCTTTAAGTTCATCGTAGACGACATCGAAACTTCTATGTCTCACGTAAACTTCAAGGAAGTAGCTGCTTCATCTGCTGCTTACGCTCTGCGTGATGCATTCGATGCTGGCGTACTGGCTACTATGGAAGCAGGTCTAAGCGCTTCTACTCCTGACCACATTCTAGGTGGCGACACTACCGCTTCAGCCGCTTCTGGCGTATTGACTGGTACTGACGCTCTGGGTCTGCAACACGCAGGCACTGACCCTCTGGATGTTCTGGCTCGTATGGCTCGTCTGCTTGACGACGAAAACGTACCAGAAGAAGGTCGTTGGATTGTAGCTCCCCCTGTATTCTACGAAGAGCTGTCTCAGTCTGACTCTAAGCTCTTGTCAGTAGATTACAACGGTGGTCAAGGTTCTATCCGTAATGGTCTAGTAAGCTCTGGTAAGCTTCGTGGATTTAGCATGTACAAGTCTAACAACATGACTGGACTTGTTGCTAATGCTGACGGCCTTATTCTAGGCGGTCACATCTCTGCGGTATGTACTGCACAGACTATCACCAGCACTGAAGTCATTCGTGACCCAGATAGCTTCGGTGACATCTGTCGTGGTTTGCACGTATACGGCGCTAAGGTTCTACGACCTGAAGCTCTCGTTGGTGCATACTTCAACGTAGCATAAGCTGTAACCTAATAAGTGCGGGGGCTGTAAAAGGCCCCCAATCTTTAACAAATTTAAAGGCAAAATAAACTATGGCAACATCATACTTAGAGTTGACTAATGAACTTCTTAGAGAACTTAATGAAGTTCCGTTAGATTCAGGTAACTTTAGTACAGCTATCGGTGTTCAAGGACACGTAAAAGATGCTGTAAATAAAGCTTACTTTGATATTATTAATGATGAACCTCAGTGGCCTTTTTTATCTGCTGGCGAAAGCGGCGAAGTAGACCCCATGTACGGAAACGTATATGTTGAAACTGTCGTAGGTCAGAGATTTTATGAATTAAAACCCGCTAGTGATTCAATTAAAACAGACTATGGTTCAATAGACTGGGATAATTTTTATGCAACTACTGTGGGCGTAGCTGGCGAAACAGCACCTTATACTGGAAAAAATCTTAGGTTTATGACCACCGAAGCTTGGAAAACATTTAGACGAGTTTCAGAAAACCTAGACGATGCAGACAGTCAAACCTTTGGTGTTCCTGATAGTGTAATTAGAAGTCCTGATTCACGTAAGTTTGGACTTAGCCCCATACCTGATAAAGTGTATCGCGTGTGGTTCTATGCTTGGAATCTCCCAACAAAATTTACCAGTTATAGTGACGAGATAGTATTTCCTGAAATGTATACTACAGTTCTATTAGCTAGAGCACGTTATTATATTTGGCAGTTTAAAGATAATCCACAGGCCGCTTCATTTGCAATGGACGACTATAGAAAGGGATTACGCAGTATGCGCTCAAACCTTATTGAAGCCGCACCAACCACAATTAAAGATGACCGAGTGAGATTCATATAATATGGCAGCTTCACAACCTTTTGGTTTCTCTTGCAAGGGTGGTTTAAATACCAACATAAGCAAGATAGAATTGCTTAGTCAGCCCGGAATTGCAACAAAGTTGCTTAATTTTGAGGTTGACCCCGATGGTGGCTATCGCCGTGTCAGCGGGTTTACAGCTTATGGAGCAGGCTCAGCAGCAAGGCCCAACGGAGCAAACTCTGTACTGGGCATCAAAACTTACGCAGACGGCGTTGTAGTATGTAGCGGAACAGACATTTTTTTTAGCAATGACGGAGTCACTTGGCTTCAAATAAACCGTGCCGGTGTCCATAGTAGTGGCGACAACTACACAACTTTTACAGGCCGTTCAGCATTAGCTAGAACTAATCAAGGTCAATCTTCTATCGACATCTACGAAGGTAGTAAATCCGTATACGGTGAAATAGTAATCTGTGACGGAGCAAATAAGCCTTATTATTTTTACATGACAGGTACAGGCGCATTAAACACCCGTACTTTTTTTGCAGAAGAAATTACAGTATCAAACACAGAAGCTCCTATAGTCGGAACAGTACACAGTAATCACTTTGTAGTGGGCGGAACAGCAGAAAATCCCAACCAAGTATATTATAGCCATCTACACGAAATAAATAACTTTGTAGGTGCAGGAGCAGGTGAGATACGCTTAGCAGATAAAATTATAGGTCTTAAAAGTTTTCGTGGTGACTGCATTGTATTCTGTAAAAATAGTATTTATAAATTAATAAATATTGAAGCTAACGATGCAACCACTGCAATTGTTCCAATCACAAAAAATGTAGGCTGCATAGATGGACAAAGCATTCAAGAAATTGGAGGCGACCTTGTATTTTTAAGTCCCGATGGTGTTAGAACACTTGCGGGTACTGCAAGAATTGGAGACGTTGAGCTAACATCTGTAAGCAGAAACATTCAAAGAATTTTGAGTAACATTGCAGACAACATAAATACTTATACTGTTTCAAGTGTTGTGTTGCGTTCTAAGTCTCAATATCGTTTGTACTATTCAAACCCTACTGAAGGTGGGGCATTTGCAAAAGGAATCATTGGAACCTTTACGGGCCAAGGATTTGAATGGTCTGAAACAGAAGGAATTGAAGCACCTGCTGTAGATAGTGGTTTTTTGTACGGCGGTGTTGAGCAAATCATACACGGAGATACAAAAGGTTATATTTATAATCACGATGTAGGTAATTCTTTTAGTTATCAAGGAACACTAGAAGATATTAAAGCTGAGTATGAAACTCCTTACTTAGACTTTGGTGATATGGGTACACGAAAGACTTTGCAATATGCTAAAATATCTGTAACTCCTGATGCAGGAGCTGGTGGTTTTTCACAGCCTACACTAAGAGTTAAGTTTGATTTTGAAGACGCTAACATTCAACAGCCTTTACCTTATACTTTTCCAGAAATCAGAGGCGGTGCGTTCTTTGGTGATGCTGTGTTTGGAGACGCATATTTTGGTTCGGCAGAAAGCCCACTTATAAGACAACCTATTCAGGGGAGTTGCTATACGTCAAACTTTTCTATAAACAGTGACGACCAACTTCAACCCTACACAATTAACGGTTTATACATAAACTATGTTCCCGCAGGCAGGAGATAATTAGATGGCAGGCACAAGCTACACAAGACAAAGTACAATTACAGACGGTAATCTTATTACTGCTTCTCTTTTTAATAATGAGTATAATCAGCTTTTAAATGCTTTTGTATACTCTTCAACGGGAACTACGGGCCACACACACGACGGTAGTGCAGGACAGGGCGGCGCAATTGCTAAAATCGGCGACCAAGATTTTAAAAACAAAATAGAAATCAGCGCGACTGATAATCGTATTGAATGCTATATAGAAGTTGGCGGTTCGCCTGTTGAACAGCTTCGTATTCAAGACGGAGCTATTGTACCTGTAACTGATAGTGATATAGACCTTGGAACAACTTCTTTAAGATTTAAAGATGCTTTTGTAGATAGCTTGACTGTAACTGGTGTTGTTACTGCTACAGGATTCACAATAGGCTCAGCAGTTATTACTGAAGCAGAACTAGAAATCCTAGATGGCAAAACATTCTTGGACGAAGATGACTTGGTTTCTGATAGTGCTACAGGCATTCCATCACAACAGTCTGTAAAAGCTTACGTAGACGCACAGGTTACTGCACAAGACCTAGACCTAACTGACGGCACAACAAGCATCTCAATTGATTTAGATTCAGAAGCTTTGAGTGTGTTGGGCGGTACTGGTGTTACTTCTACTGCAAGTGGCAATGGCGTAACGCTCGCAATTGATAGCACTGTTGCAACGCTTACAGGCTCTCAGACGCTAACCAACAAAACTCTTACTGCTCCTGATGTAAATACGCCTGACATTGATGGCGGTACTATTGACGGTACTATTATTGGTGGCACAACAGCCGCAGCAGGTTCATTTACTACTGTAGATGCTACAGGAAACATTACAGTAGGAGGCACAGTAGATGGCCGTGACGTTGCTGCTGATGGCACTAAGCTTGATGGTATTGAGGCTTCAGCAGATGTAACAGACACTACAAACGTAACAGCCGCTGGCGCACTAATGGATTCTGAAGTAACTAACCTTGCACAGGTTAAGGCTTTTGATTCTTCAGATTATGCTACAGCCGCACAAGGTACTACAGCAGATGCTGCGTTGCCTAAAGCTGGTGGTGCTATGACTGGAGCTATTACAACTAACAGCACCTTTGATGGGCGTGATGTTGCTACAGATGGCACAAAGCTAGACGGCATTGAAGCCTCCGCAGACGTAACAGACACAGCTAACGTGACAGCCGCTGGTGCCTTGATGGACAGCGAGCTAACGTCTATCGCATCGGTTAAAGCTCTCAACCAAGGTGTTGCCACTACTGACAGCCCTACGTTTGCAGGGATTACATTAGCCACAGCAGACATCAACTCAGGCACTATCGACGGCACGACTATCGGCGCATCGTCTGAATCAACAGGCGCGTTTACTACGCTGACTGCTACTGGTGCATTCACAAGTGTTGGTATTGATGACAATGCAACAAGCACTGCAATCACTATTGATTCTTCAGAGAACGTGGGTATTGGTACTAGCTCGCCTAGCTACCCCTTCCATCTAAGTAGTAGTGGCGACACAGTAGCAGCTGTTACCGCAGGCGCATCTTCAATAGCGGCACTTAATCTAGGCAACTCAACTAATCTAGCCGACGGCGGCATACGTTATGACAACTCTGCGAATGCTCTGATACTCAGGGCTTCTAACGCAGAACGCATGAGAATAGACGCATCAGGGAATGTGGGTATTGGTAACACTGTTGCATCAAGCATGAACGCAGGGGCTAATCAATTAGTTGTGGGTAGTGGCTCTACTGGACAGGGTATAACGCTTTACTCTAGCACCTCTACAGCAGGCTCTATTCACTTTGCAGATGGAACTTCGGGCAGTGAGGCTTATCGTGGTCAGCTAGTGTATAACCACAATGGCGACTACATGGCTATGTATACGGCTGCAACAGAACGCTTCCGCATAGCAGCAGACGGCTCTCTATCCACCCCAACCGCAGGAACCTCAAACGTCCGCTTTGGTGTCAACGCAGGTAACAGCATTGTTAGCGGTGGTAATTATAATACTGTCGTAGGCGATGAAGCAGGTACTGCGATTACTACTGGTGATTACAATGTTGCTCTTGGCTATAACGCAGGTCAAGCAGTAACCACAGGCCAGTTCAACACTCTAATTGGTAGTGTTGCTGGCGATGCTTTGACCACAGGGTCAGAAAACGTCGCTGTTGGCGTAAGTGCTTTGACCACAGATACTCTAGGCAAAAAGGCAGTTGCGGTAGGTAATGGCGCACTGGGAGTGCAAAACTTTACTTCGGCTACAGATAGTTACAACGTAGGGGTTGGTTATCTTGCAGGAGCCGCAGTAACCACAGGCACCCAGAATACCATTATTGGTGGTCTAGCAGCGGATTCACTTACTACAGGAATCCATAACGTAGCGTTAGGTTATGCCGCGCTAACAACGGACACAAAAGGAAGTGCTTCTGTTGCGATAGGTAATGAGGCTCTTAGCACTCAGAACTTTACTTCTGCTACGGATACTTACAATACAGCAGTAGGAGACCAAGCAGGTAAATCAGTAACCACAGGCACACAAAACACACTCATTGGTGGTCTTGCGGGTGATGCGATTACTACTGGCGAAAGAAACACCGCTATAGGTACTGACGCACTAGGTCATAATACAACTGCATCTGCTAACTCCGCAGTGGGTTACAAGGCATTGTTTGAAAACACGACAGGCGCTAGTAATACTGCATTGGGTCAAGACGCTTTACGGTTTAACACAACCGCAAGCAACAACACCGCAGTTGGTTTGTCGGCTTTAAAAGCAAACACCACAGGTGCTTACAACACAGCGACTGGTTTTAATGCTTTAGTAGATAACACTACAGGTGCTAGTAATACTGCTTCAGGGGCGCAGTCTCTCACAGCAAACACCACTGGCTCTAATAACACAGCATTTGGTAGAAGCGCCTTACTGTTAAACACCACAGGCACAGCCAATGCGGCTATGGGCGGAACTACGCTGACCACTAACACCACAGGGTCGTACAACTCTGGTTTTGGGCGTGATTCTTTAGGTTTAAATACCACAGGAAGTAACAACACTGCCGTAGGTGAGAGTGCTTTATATGCTAATACGACTGCATCTAACAACACGGCAGTGGGTAAAAGTGCTTTAGTCGCAAACACCACAGGCTCAGAAAATACAGCAGTAGGTCAGAGGGCTTTGGAGGACAACACTACAGCGAGTGATAACACTGCATTGGGTTGGGGTTCGCTAACACAAAACACCACAGGGACTCGTAATACTGCACTAGGGCGTAGTTCTTTAGCAAACAACACCACATCAAGCAACAACACAGCAGTCGGTTATTTTGCTTTATTAGACACCACAGGCAGTGAGAACACTGCACTTGGTAGAGATGCTGGGTACGGAATCACTTCTGGTGCATCTAACGTAGCCATTGGATATAAGTCTCTAGCCACCTCAAACTCAGCAAGCAAAAACGTAGCCATCGGTGACTCTGCGCTGAGGGCGTTTAGCGGAAGCGGAGATGGAAACAACACCGCTGTCGGACATAATGCTTTGACCGCAACCACCACAGGCGCAAACAATGTGGCGATAGGTAAAGACGCATTAGATAGTAATACTACAGGAGGTACAAATGTAGCCATTGGACTAGATTGTTTACAAGCAAACACGACTGCATCAGATAATGTAGGAGTTGGACACAGCGCATTAGAAGCAAACACCACAGGCGCTTCTAATACAGCAGTTGGTAAAAATTCTTTAGGCGCAAACACCACAGGCGCTGATAACGTCGCAGTAGGAGCATCTGCGCTAACTGCTGCTACTAACTCAAATAATACAGCCTTGGGCAGGTATGCTGGTAGTGATATAACGTCGGGCTACTCTAATACCTGTGTTGGATATGATGCAGGTGCTTCAGCAGACCCTGTAACAACAGGCATAGGTAATACGCAGTTAGGTGCTTTTACAAGGGTTAGTTCAGGTTCAGAAAGCTATGCGAATACTATTGGCTATAACGTAAAAGGCTACGGTAACTATACAACTCTTGGTAAAAGTGGAGATGACATCAGGACACAACACGGTAGTACGTCTTGGTCTACTGTATCTGATGAACGCTACAAGAAAGACATTGTAGATTCTGAAGCAGGTCTATCATTTATCAATACGTTACAGCCTCGTATTTTTAATTATAGAGCTAAAGGTGAGTTGCCTGAAGCATTTGATGCCTATGAAGAAGGCTCAACCGAAGTCTTTAAAAGCTCGCAAACTCAGCACGGCTTTATAGCCCAAGAAGTTAAAGCAGCTATTGATGCTGACGACAGCATTAAAGATGGCTTTAAACTTTGGGACGATAGAGAAGATGGCTCTCAGGAAGTAGCTGAAGCGGCACTAATCCCTGTGCTTGTAAAAGCAATTCAAGAACTCTCAACTCAATTAGACGCAGCATTAGCTCGCATTGAAACCTTAGAAGGATAATACAATGGAACCACGCACCGAAGAACAACTAGCACAAGATTACTCAGCAATGGGTGACAGTGTAACTCTAATCACAGCAATCATCGCAGGTGACGCTATGGCAGAAGATAGTGCCGAAGACCGTCAAGACTGCATAGACCGCAACGTACAGCACCTAGAGCTTATGGTAGCTAAAGAGGACTGGAACAGCGAAGACATGGCCGCAGTTAATGCAGCTATCAGCGCAGGTAACGGGTACAGCGCGTAATGATTGCAGAAATCTCAGCAGTTGTAGGCGTATTAAAGGCTCTTAATGACGGCATAAAAACCGTCAAAGAGTCTGGCGACCATTTGTCGGGATTGACAGGATTATTTACCAGCCTCACGGACAGCAAGGTAGCTGTCGAAAGTATTGAGGAAGCCACGAAAGCAGGCGACCACGTACTAACACAAGAAGAGGCTCTGGAGCTTGCATGGGCTAAAAACGCCATACGAGAACAAGAAAAAGAGTTAAAGAAAATAACGCCTAAGCAAGTTTGGCGTGACATGCTGATGATACAGAATAAATCTATTTTAGACCATAAGCATAAGTTAGAAAAAGCTAGACTTGCTAAACTAAAAAAACAGCGTGAGTTAGGAGATGCAATCAAAAACGTACTAGCTACTATAGTAGTTCTTGGTTTATTTGCTGGCATATACTGGTTATTTAACACAGGAATACTTTAATGGAATACTTAATTGATATTTATTTACTGGCTACTTCAATAGTTACTATTGCTAGTATTGTATGCAACTACACTGAAACTCCGAAAGATGATGAGTTTGTTGCTAAGGCTTATAAAGTCTTAGAGCAATTTGCATTTCTAAACAATAAAGCTAAGCAATAGGGGCAATCTAATGGCTGTAGAAGAATCAGTAAAAGAAACAGTAGATGTAGTAGCCGCCTCAACTGGCATACTTTCTTTAGTTGCTTGGCTTCCTCCTACAGCCTCGTTGTTCACTATTATATGGTTAGGTATAAGGATATACGAATCAGATACCGTAAAGAGGCTTTTAAACAGGGAAGATTAAATGCAGTTCTATATTTTAACATCTATTAATTATGATGCTCTTGTTAGGCATTTTGATTCTAGATATAGTAACATAGAAAAAAAAGATGCTGTAGTAGTCATAAACACATTAAATGAGAAGTATAGTGTTCAGGCCAAAAACTTTTGTAAAGAAAATAACATTGAGTATTACATTACAGAAAGCAACGGAACTCCTGCAAAAGGCAAGAACTCTGTATTAGATATTTTTTTAGAATCTAATAATGATTATTGTGTTATGATAGATGGAGATGATTTTTTAACTCCGCACGGGGTTTGGATGTACAAAAATTTAGAGACGATGGATAATCCTCCAGATGCGGTATGTCTAATAAATCAAAAGTCTTATAGGTATGTAAAAAATACTTTATACTCTTTGCAGCCCTTTACAGTAGACTATAGTGATTTGTTAAGCTCTGATTATTATACAATGTTTAAAGACAAATATGGGCTAAGCGAAGAAAAATCAAAATACTTTGAAAGCTTGCACTACAAGTTTTATGCACAACACAAAAAGTATTCACAAGATAACGAAGTACATTGCCGTGTTACGTGGCTTAGTAAGAAAGCGGCAAAGTTTAGATTTAATGAAGATATAGTTGTAGGCGAAGACACTCTTCAAATGTTTGAGTTAAAAAATCAAGCAGTATTAGGAAACTTAAATTTTTATACTACAGATGAAACTCCTGCAACCTATGTATATGACGAAAGAAATGCAGGTACAGTAATGGCAGTATCTAAGTTTGGTTATGATTATGAGTGGATGGATGCATACTTAAACGAGCTTAAAAAAATGGAAGACGAAAATAAACTACATGAAAATGTAAAGCTTCCTGAATTAGAAATGGATTATCCTGTAGTATATAATAAAAGTGATTATAAACTTACAGATAAGTATATTCACAAATATAATGAAACTGATGTAGAGCTTCCACGAAATGCTACAGAAAAGTCAATACGCAAAAGCTATTTATATTTTAAAAAATATGCTGCGTAGTATAAGGAAACTTTAATGATTAAAGCTCGACAAACTTTAAAAAACTTGCAAGCTAGTCGCATACGAGCACAAGCTTACGGCGGGGGATTGCAGTATAATTACGGCTCTGGTGGAGGCGGTGGCGGTGGCGGCAGCATGGAAGGCTCTACTGTTTATGGCTATAGTACTCCGGGCGGCAGCTATAACAATGCTGGTGTAGGACAGTACAGTCATACAAACTTTGGAACTCCGGCTGGTGTTGGCTCAACTTATTCTGGCGGAGGTTATGGTGGAGGAAGCTCTAGCGGCTACGCCAGTGCTCCGGCCCCTAAAGAAGAAGAGCCAGAAGTAAACGAAGTAATAGTAGAAGCTGAACCTTTACCACCAGAAGACGACCCAGAACCTATTCTTGTTTCAGAAAATAAAGAAACAGGTGTAAATATATATGATGCTCAACCTACTATGACTGAAGGTGGCTCTAGTACAAACGATAAAGAAACTGAAGACAAAGAAGAAGAAACAGATTCTTCAGAAGAAGAAGAAAACTCAGAAGATACTGAAGACGACGGAGACAGCAGTATGGCAAATACAGAAGGCAAAGAACTTCAAAACGGAAATGGTTATGGTGGTGGAAACCCACCCGGCGGCGGCGGCCCAGTCGGAGGTGGTTCAGAGCAAGAAGGTACTGGTGCTCCAATTAAAATTGAGCAAACAGCTCCTGAGTATACTATTCCAGAAATGGAAGCTGTAAAAGCTAGTGCATATGGAATGACTACAGCTAAAAAAGATATTCAATCTGTAGGCGATGCTGGCACTGTAACTGTAGGCGAAGAAGTTTCTGCTCCCGACATGGGCGCAACTGCGGAACAAGCAGCTCCAGATAAAGTAGGCCCCGCAGCAAAAGTTGAGGGCGCTAAGTTTGATGCTTCTTTAGTCGGCACGGGCGCTGATGTTACAGCAGCTCAAGGACAACTTTCTCCAGAAGCTGTAGCTAGAGCAGAAGATGCAAAGCTTAGTGAAAGAGCCGTTGCAGCACAAAGAGATACTCAAGCTGAAAGAGAAGCTCAGGCAGGCAACGTAGTTTTTGATGTTGACTCAGGAGCCTACGTAAACAAAGTAAGCGGTAAGACTGCCTCTGTTGAAGAAGCTAAAGCTGCTGAAGCTCAAACACGTAAAGCTATTACAGACGACACTCTTTCTGAAGGCGAAGCCGCTAAAATTGTAGATACTGTAGGCTTTGAAGCTGCACAGCGCAGAACAGTTCAAGGCACAGCAGCTAAAGGTGCAGCGGCTGGAATGCTTGCAGAAGTTGGTGAACTTCCTCCAGAGATTACAGCGGCGATTGTAGAAGACCCTGCAACTGTTGAAGCTGCTATAGACGAACAACCTGTAGAAGTAAGAGCTGCCGTTGCAGCACTGCCCACAGAAGCTTTAGTATCTTCACAAATGGAAAGCTTGCTGGGTGGACTTGAAGACGGTAAAACTCCTGCGTGGGCTAAACCAGCACTTGCGGCTGTTGAAGCTAACTTAGCTAGACGGGGAATGAGCGCTTCTAGTGTTGGCCGTGATGCAATGTTTAATGCTATTATTCAGAGCGCAATGCCAATGGCTCAAAGCAACGCTCAAGCTTTGCAGCAGCGAGCAGCTCAAAACCTAAGCAACGAGCAACAAGCTAACATGTCTACAGCAACACTAGACATGCAGAGACGCATGGCTAACCTTTCTAATCAACAAACAGCCAACTCTCAAACAGCTCAGATGGCTCAGCAAATGGCTACAATGCAGAGCCAGTTTAGACAAGATGCCGTAATGACTACTGCACAGATGCAGCAGCAAACACGTACTCAAAACCTTGCTAATCTTCAAGAAGCTGCTAAAGTTACTGCTATGAATGAGCAGGCTATGAGAGCGCAGAACTTGGGCAATGAGCAGCAGATTGAACTGGCTAATATGCAGTACATGAATGCTACTGAATCCGAAAACATGTCGGCAGTTCAACAACAGCGTCTAGTTGAAATGCAAACAGCCGCAGATTTCTTGTCTAAGAATGCTGGATTCAAACAACAGATGGAGCTGGCTAATCTGTCTAATGACCAGCAAATGAGGCTTGCTAACTTAACAGCTTTAAATCAAGCTGAATCTGAAAACCTTAGTGCTGCACAGCAAACAGAGCTTGCAAACTTAAATAATCGTATGCAAACTAATATGCTTCAAGGCAAGATTGCAGCCGAAATGAATCAAGCTCAGCTGACTGTTGACCAGCAAAGAGCAGTTCAAAATGCTTCAATGGTAGCTAATGTAGATTTAACTAAGTTTAATGCAGCACAGCAAGTAGAACTAGCTAATAGTAAGTTTATGCAAACAATGGTTGCCGCAGAGTTCAGTGCGGAGCAGCAGGCAGCAATACAAAATGCAACTGCTTTGGCTTCTTTAGATATGGCTAATCTCGATAAGAATACTAGGCTTGCAGCACAAAATGCTCAGTCATTTTTACAAATGGATATGTCTAATCTAAGCAATAGGCAGCAAGCAAACATAATGAAGTCTCAAAACCAGCAGCAAGCAATGCTAAGCGACCAAGCAGCTACTAATGCATCAAGACAGTTTGCGGCAGCTAGTCAACAACAAGCAGACCAGTTTATGTCTAATCTTGGTGTACAGATAGAGCAGTATAATTCTTCTGCTGCTGCGGCCCGTGAACAGTTTAATGCTACTGAAAAAAATAGAATGGCCGCTATAGATGCAGGAAACGAGTTACAAGCACAACAGTTTAATAATCAATTAGCTGTAGATGTGCAAAAGTTTAACGAACAAGCAGACTTTCAGCGTGACCAGTGGAATGCAGCAAATGCACAAGCTGTTGAGCAGTCAAACATTCAGTGGCGCAGACAAGCTAATTTAGCTAACACAGCAGCACAGAATGCAGCTAACCAGCAAAACGTGCAGATTGCATACAATATGACATCTCAGGAGCAGACTCAACTGTGGCAGCAGCTACGTGATGAAGCAGCTTACATACGGCAAAACTATGAAAACGAACAGCAACGTAAAGCTCAGATGATTGCAACTGCTATTGGTAATGAATCAGTATTTAAGAAAGCAGGTGATGCAGAGTCGTTTATTGCTTCAATAATTAGTTCAATAAGTGGAACAGGCTAAGAGGGTACAAAAAGCATGGGATTTTTTAAAAAAGTATTTAAAAAAGTTAAGAAAGGTTTTAAAAGCATTGGCAAAGGGATTAAGTCTGTTTTTAAAAAAATTGGTAAGTTTATGGGCAAGATAGGCATTGTAGGCCAGTTGGCTCTTATGTTTACTCCTGTAGGTGCTATGATGGGTAATATGTTTGCGAGTATAGGCAACGTAGCCGGACAAGCATTTAGAGGCGTTACAGGCGCTTTAGCTCAAGGCGGAAAGATTGCCCAAGCCGCAGGTAAAGTTCTTGAGGCAGGAGGAAGCTTTGCAAAAGCAGGACACTCTGCGTTTAAGACTGTGACTGAAGGCGTTACTACTTTTATAAGAGAGTTTAGTGGAGCTGCATTAAATAAAATGGGAATAAGCACTGATATTGTTAGTAAAGACTTTACTGCTGCTTGGAACGCTACTCAAGATTCCGTATTAAAAAACTCTAAAAATATAATGGTTAATTTTGAAAACGCTATTAACGGCAGGATGCCTACTGCGGCTCAACAGGCTGCTTTAGATGCTAAGAAGGCTACGGCTGAAATAACTAAATCCGATTATGTTCAAAGCAAAACCAAGGCGCTGCAAGACCAAGCATCTAAGTTTCCTGATTCTATAGATGAGCGTTTTAAATCTTCAGATGACTTTAGCTCAAAGGCATCTAGTGATATGCCGCAACAAACCTCGTTGGGTTCTCAGTCATCTTCAGCCATTAACCCTATTACAAACAAGCCTTATGACCTAAGCAACACTATGGAAAACTACGGGTTAGAGACAGCGCCGCCTCAAAAAAGTTTGTTAGGTAAAGTTACAGACTACACTTCAACAAAATATAAAGAGTTTCTTGATGATAGACCTCTCGGTCAGGCCCTTACTGAAGAGGGCGTAGATTATCTTAGCGAGCAAGTGGCTCAAATTCCAGACGAAATGACAAAGCTAGGTAAACAGCGACTATATCAAAACATAGGTTTAGAAGCTAAGCCTGAAGCTGCTAATGTATACTATGGAGCTGTTGCTCAGTTTGATACAGCCCCAGCAGGAACTTACGGCTCTCCAGAAATTAACGACAGAGCCATGCAAGTTCAGCTTGCGGGTACTGATTTTTATAACTTGGCACCCTTTGGAGCTGGCGCTAATTTCTATACACAAACAATGGCTAGAGGAATTGGAGGTACAGCGTAATGGAAGAAGAAGTATATATGGAAGAAGTGTCTAAAATGAACAGACCTATTCCGGGCCAGTCGCTTACTACAGACCCGGAAAATCCTGCTCCATATGAAAGACCTCCAGAGTTTACTAATGTACACGAAGCTAGTATGTATATGTGGGACTTTGTAACTGAAGATGAAACCTACATAGCTTTAATGACTGGAATATCTAAGGGTGTCCCAGTAATGAGCATTGTACAGGTCTTATTATTTGACCAGTTTCAACAAGGCAAGTTTAATCCTGACTTGATGATGATGCTTGCTGAGCCTTTAGCTTATATGCTTATTGCACTTGCTGAGCGTTTAGACCTAGACATTAAGATTGACAACGATGAAGAAGAAGGCGATGTCTTTGGAGTTGATATGGAAGAGGCTTCTTTGCAAAAACTTAGAGATGCCGCTACAGAAAGCGGTATGCTTCCACAAGGTTTTTTAACTGAAGAAATGACTGCTGATATAGTAGAGCTTCCGGAAGTTAGCTTGTTAGAAAAACCAGAAGCTCCCTTAGAATCACCAGTAGAAGAAACAACACCTGCACAACCTAGCCTTATGGCACAACCTGAAGGACAGTAAACATGGCACAAGATTCAATTGCATACGGTGAAAGTCTTTTAGCTGACATCCGTAAAAGGAATGATAAGCTTAGAAGCCAAGCAAAAAAAGAACGAAACAAAGACCTATGGAAGTCTGTTGCTGTAAAAATAGGGTCAGATGTTGTTTCAGATATTTTTTCTCAAAGGCAAGAAGCTTTTTTAGAAAATGAAAAAGCTGCTCAAAATAAAATTATGCTCGGACAGCTCGAACAAGAAGCAAAAGATTGGAACACTACTTTTCAAACTGCCCAGCAAGCTCCGGGAGGAGAGTTAAAGTACTTGCAGGGTGTTGCTAATTCATCCGTTGAGGCACATCTTAGAGGTCAATATGGGCCTAAAGGAACTTATAACGAAGCCGATTTTCAGATGTTATTAAACAAAACATCTAAAGCATACTTGCCTACTCTGCAAGAGCAGTGGGAAAAACGAAAAGAAGCTAACAAGGTTTATTTGTCTAGCGGAAACAAAGCAGCCTATGAAAAATACTTAGAGAATAAAAAAGAAGAAGTAGGTTTTACGGGAAGTATTATAAAAGGTTTAGGGCTAGACGGACTTACCGGCAAGCCTGCTGATGGTATACTTTCAACCAGCACATTCATAGATAGAGCAGAAAAACAAAGGGAGTTGATAAACAGCTACAACAAAGCTAAAAACGCAGGTGTAGCTGAGTTTATAGCTGAAAACTACACAGAAAAAGATTTAAAACTTGATGTTCCTCCACCAGTAGTAAGCGACACAGCAAGAAAAATAAAAGTTTTTACTGCAACTGGAGATTCTGTTGAGCACGAAATATATAAAGTTACCCAAATGCGTGAAAATGGTCAGACCGATACGCTCGGTTTTGTTTATGCAGACGGAAGTAAATATAACTCTGCATCTCCTGAAACATTAGGAGTACAGCAAGAGTTTATTAATAACGCAGCAATACAAATTAAAAAAGATAATATTCAGATGGGAAATGTTCACTTGAGAACAGTGGATGAATCGAGATATGAAGACATAAAAGAATTTGTTAAAGAAAAGCATGGTAAAAAATATTTTAATACTGACCCTAATTTCGAAGTTGAAATGATGGAAGAATATAAAACAATAGCAGCATTTGTAACTCAAGGTGGCTACCAAGCTAAATTTGAAGGGTGGGGAACTTTAGGTGATGGTGCTGAAATTCAAGCTTCTATGATTTACGATTCTTTAAAATCTGACCTTTCACAAGGAATGCCTATTTCGGGGTTAGGTAATCCTTTTAACACGATGTTTAAAATAGACACGATTTCAGACAGACTTGCTTCTGGGAATTTAGGAATTTCTAAAATTGTTTCTAACGGTGTATTTTTATATGATAACTTAAAAGGTATTCAAGACGTAGAAAAAAGAAATGATATTGAAACCCAGTTTTTTAGCATGAACTATTTTACTGGAGAAGGAGCACAAGAAGCTCCAAGTAGAGTAAGAGCTACTAAATCTTTTCTTGCTGTAAAATACGCTGTAGATAATAAACTAAACCCTAGAGAATATAAGGGCGGTAAAGCCGGAATGCTTGCTTATGCTGAAGCTAAAGTAATAGAAGAGCTGCAAAGCCAGAACTCTTCAACAGCAAAACAAACTATTAAGGGCGTTAAAGCTGCTACACCTAAAACTGGTGTGGAAGGCGTAACAACTTCAGGTCTGTCTGAAGTTCCTGCTCCTGAAGGAAAGCCTAAAGTAAAGACAGCTAGAGGCTTAAAGTGGTCTTCTCCTCAGCATAAAGAGTATTCAGAGCTTAATAAAGCCTCAGAATTGATAGCAAAGTTAGAAGCTGAAGCAGCCGACCCTAAAATAATAGAAGCGCCTAAGGCTAGTAAAAATTTAAAAAGAAGAATCGCAGTAGCAAAAGCTAACTTTGTAGCTTTAAGAAATAAGTATTTAGAAAGCTATAGCAATCTTTAAGCAAAAACCTAACCAAAAGGTACAGCATTAATGAAAGAAGAAAACTCAAACACTTATACAGGTTCAGCTTACGATGGCTCTGATTGGGAATTATATACAGAAGGAGAGGGAAGTGAACGAGGAATTATGGAATCTGGTGAAAATGTTTTTACTCCACCAGATTACTCAGTAACTGATTGGGAAAACGATGAAGTAGTTTTATCAAGTTTTGAAATCCTTACAGATTACTTAGCTGAAGAACAAGGGTTAGGCAGCTATATCATTGACCAAGCAGCTACTGGTCAAACTACTGACCCCGCTGAGTACATGCGTGACCTAACTATGCGTTTAGGTGCGCCGCTTGCTCTTGCTAAAGCAATGGAAAATGCACCTGAAAATGTAAAGAAAGCCTTTAGAACAATGAAAACTCGTTGGGACAAAGCTGAAATTTCAGGCTTAGGGGAAAGATTAGAGGCTGTTGTAGACTATTCTGCGGATGTTGTGTTTAGTCCAGAAAATGTATTGACCCTTGGCTCACTGCTTTCGGGAGTAACTACAGGAGGTACAAGTGCCGCTGCGGGATTAGCAGCACGTAAAACTGGACAACAAGCAGCCTCAAGAACTCTTATGAATGCTGTAAGAGCTACTGCTGCTGCACAATCTAAAAATCCTTATAAGGCTTCTGCACTTATTGGTGCTACTTACGGAGGAGCAGACGCGCACATACAACAAGAATTAAACATTGCTGCGGATATTCAGGATGATTATAGTGTTTCAGATACAGTTTTTGGAACGGCTGCAAGTGCTGTAGCTGGCATGGGGCTATATGCTGCTGGCTCTAAATTAGCTAATAAATATTTTAGGGACGGAACTAAACCTGCTAAAGAGCTTTCAGTTAGAGAAGCTAATCAGTATTTTGATGAAGCTCTTGAGGGTGACTTTATTCCTGCATCCGGCGGAAATGTAATCGAAGAAGCCTTGCGTATTAGCGGCCCTGAAGGTTCAATAGCAAAAACAGTAGAAGGCGCAGATGATGCACTTAATTCAGCAGCTTCTAAGTTTGCCGAAGATTTAGGTGGCGGCGAAAAAACACGTAAAGAAATTCTAGCAATGATTAGAGCTGCCGCTGATGCTGAAAGCACTGTAGAAGGACAGACAAGCCGTATAAAGCAAGGTTTGTATACTATAGCTTCTGACCTATCAGGAAACTTTTTAGGTAAGGGAGCAGGCATTCTGTCGCCTATTACAAAGTTTTCTGGAACAGCAGCGCAACTACAGAAAAAACTAAGCCATGAGTTTGGAATAAAATATAAAGTACAAGATGAAGTAGTTCAAAAAGATTTGTCAGAAGTACAGCGCGAAGTTACCGGAAAGTTCAATGAACGCTTCCGTGTTATTGTTGACTCTCTTTCGTTAAGTGAGATGGACACTAAACTTGCTACAGATATAAACGATGCATTAAGCAAAAGCATGCGTAGCGAAAAAACAATTAATCATCCTCAGTTTAATGATGAAACAAACTCAGCTATTGCAAAGGCAGCCACAGAAGCAAAAGCTTTGTATAATGAAATGGGTGTACAGCTTAATGACATCGGTGTTATTGATAAGCTGGTAGATAACTATGTTCCTCGTATGTGGAGCCGTAGCGCTATTGAGGCTAACCCCAATAAGCTTTTAGACTTGTTTGTGCAGAAAGCCGGTATGAGCAAAGCAGAAGCTAGGCGAACCGTAAACAATATGTTGGATGTTAAGAATCAGGTAGACCAAGGAACTTCAAGCGGATATTTCTTTTCATCCAAACGTAAAATTGATACCATTGGAAACGATGCAGACTTTGAAGAGTTTTTAAACTCTGATGTTTTGGGCGCACTACACGCTTATACTTATCAGGCGGGTAAGTCTGTAGCTAAGCACCGTGTGTTAGGTGTAAATAACTTTGAACAGTTTAAAGGCTTTTACGTCAATCGCATACGCAAAGAGATGACTGATAACGGAGAAAACTTTACGCCTAAAATAGAACGTCAACTAGAAAAACTATATCGTACTGCTACAGGTGAAGGTATGGAAAGATATGGCAAAACTGCTCAAACAGCGGTAGATGCTTATAGCTTTACTAACCGTGTAGCTTTGTTGGGATTAGCTACACTGTCTAGTTTGACAGAAGTCTTTATTAATTTAGGTAAAGCAGGTGCGGTAAACTCTGTAAAAGGCTTTAAAGAAGCTTTAAGTACTTCACATAAAACAATTACTAAAGACATGCAGTCTAAGCTAATGACAGAAAATGGCTTAACCGCAAAAGAAGCTTTGTCTGAAATGCGTAACTTTAGCATCCACGTAGACCAAGCGCTTGCACAGGTAGGCGATAGGCTGGCAGGTGATGAGTTAGTTTCTGAAGGAATGCAAACTGCAAGTAATAAGTTTTTTCGTATTACACTTCTTGACCAGTGGACTAAGTTTGTACAGAATGTTTCTTTTGCAAGCGGTAAAAATCTTATTAATGATAATATTACAAAGCTTGCTAGTCGCTACAAAAATAAAACTCTAGACTCAGATGGTGAAGTATTAGCTGGCGAACTAGCAGAGCTAGGCATTGACTGGAAGAAAGCGGTTGACTGGCATAATAGCGGCGCTAAAACAGACAATGATTTTTATAAGACTGATTTCTTAGGAGGTGCCGCACGTTATACAAACTCTGTAGTATTGCAGCCTACTGCTATGTCGGGCATTAAGCCTCTATTGTTTTCAAACCCTAAAACTGCGGTAATGTTCCAACTGCTTAGCTATCCTGCTGCGTTTACCAACACTGTGCTGAAAGGTGCCACTAAAGCTATGATAAAGGCCCCTAAGCGCAATGCGCCTAAGCTCTTAGCTGCGGGTGCCATAATGACTGGAATGGCTCGTTGGACTAACTACGTCCGTACAGGAGGGGAAAACGAAAAAAATAAAACTGAGTTTGAAATTACTAAAGAAGCTATTGCACGTTGGGGCGGCAACGGTTTGTTGCTTGACAGCTTAAAACGTGCTCAAACTGCTGCTAAGTATTCAAAAAGTAACTTAGCTTATGCTACTCTTCCATTTGGCCCTGCGGCTTCAGATGCTTTAAGTTTAATACAGCAAGGAATTGTACCTACTCTTGGAAACAAAGTACCTTTAGTTTCTGGTAGTTATTTTGGTAAACAAATTTTAGGTGACGATTACGTTACTCATTATAGAAGAAGTTTAAGAAAAACTCAAAAAGATGTATTTGGCGAATTTATTCCAGAGTTTGAAAAGTCTGCACCGGTTCCTCGCTATGCTACCGGAAGCGTAGTACGTGGTGCAAGCGCAGCATTTAAAGGGCTTATGAATAAAGCTTCTGAAATTATGGAGCCTACTGAACTAAGCAATATAAACGCTTCTAAAATTTCAGAACTTACAGAAGGAATGATAGACGGAAAAGCTATTGAGTCTGTAGCTCGTAATATAGATTCTGAGATTACATCTGCTCAAGCTCTTGGAAATATTTCTTTTGCTGATTACGAACTGTATGAATTAGCTGAAGCTAATGTTGTTCAAGCTATGAAATATAATCAAAAAACTCAAGAAGAAATAATTTCTAATCCTTTATTCTTAGAAATTGTAGAAGAGACTGACGCTTTAAAGTCTAATCAAAAACTATATGACTTTCAAAAAAGCTTAGGTTATGATGATGAACAAATACTAGCGCTTAAAACTATTGAGTCTATAGATAAAGACACAGGTCAAAACAATATAATTTTTGAAAAAGTAAATAATCAAGTTAAAAATATCAAAGCTTTTTACGACAAGGCTAAAATCAAAGTATCTCCAGAAGAAATTGAAAAAGCTTCTGTAAATAAATATGATGAAGATTCTTTAGATTTTATGCATGACTACTTTAGAAATGAAATTAAAAAAACCTTTCCGCTGTTAAGCGATAAAGGAGCTTTTGAACTATCTAAAAATGCTATAGTTAAAGTAGCAGCCAAAGGAGATGTAAACTTTTCACGTTTTAAAACTCCTAACATTTCTGCTAAGGCTGAAGAAAGTGTATTGCTTTCTCCGGAAGCCAGAAAGAAAGCTCAAGAAAAATATGTTGAAGACTCTGAAAACAAAAATACTGTGTACAGGGTTGTTTCAAGCTATGAGAACGCAGACTCTAATATTTCTTTTCCGTTTGCTCGTGAAGTAGGAACTCACGTAGGAACAAAGGGCGCAGCAGATAAAGTTATGATTAGAGACTTAGCTTTAGAGTTTACAGGTAATGATGAAAAAGCAGCAATGTCTTTAATGAAACAATACATTGGAACTTCTAAAAGTCCTAAACCTGAAGCTTATGACAAGTTCTTTAACTATGTTTCATCTGAGTTAAAGAAAAGCGATAAGACTATTAGGCCGTACACTATGCAGGAAGGCTACATTAATGTTAAAAAGCCTTTAATTATTGAGGAAGACATGCCTAGCTGGAGAGCTGAATATATTATTCAAGACATGGAGTCTATTTCAACAGTAATTAAAGCTGCTAAATCTCAAGGAGCTAAAATATCTGAAGAAGATATTGACATGATAGATATTCTTCAGATTGAATCAGATGATTATGTTAAGTACATAGGGGCAGACACCAAGCCATACTCAACTCCGCTAGAAAAAGTTGAGATGGATTTACAACGTGCTGAGTTTAATATGAAGTTTAAAGACTTTATAAACAAACTAGGGTTTGATTCTATTAAATATCGTAACACTGCCGAGCCTAGTTACGCTGGAGAAGACCCTTATTCTTATATACTCTTTGAGCCTGAGCAGTTTAAGCTGTCTTCTTCAAAGTCTTTTAATACAAAAGACCCAAGACACGGCTTTGTTTTGGGTGGTGCTGTAAAAACCATTACTAAAGGAGCTAAAGCTTTTGCACCTAAAATGGATTCAGGTTTCTTTAGTGCTGCACACAAAGCAGCTTTACAGTTAGAAGGCTCTAAGCCAAGACCGGGACAGTCTTTCTTGAACGAGTTAAAGAAAAAAGAAAACGTAAGCGATGAAGAGCTTGAGTGGACTGGCGCTGTTGAAAAGTTCGGCAACAGCAACCCTGCAACTAAAGAAGAAGTCCAGCAGTTTTTTGAAGACAATGACTTCGACTTTGAGGTTCAGGTAGGTCGCAGTAAGCCAGAAAAAGTAGAAGCAATAGACGATATGCCTACACTTGTAGGAGATGAGCTAGACGAAGATGATGCTTTCTGGGCTTGGGCAGAAGAAAACTATCCGCACGATGTAGATATGCTGGATGACTTGGTTGATAACCCAGAACAGTTTGACGCTTGGTTTAATTCTAAACAAGAAGAGTTTTTAGGTAAAACTGAAGGTGACTTTGTAACTCAATCGGCACACTTAGACTATTCGTTTGAAGGAGCAAATACACAGAACTACCGTGAGCTTGTAATTTCAGTTCCAGATAAATTCAAAAAAGTTGATTTAGATTATGTAAACACGATACATCATCCCGAAAGCAAAAACCAAATAGCTCATGTGCGCTTGGCTGATGTTGAGCAAACTGATGATGCGTTTACTAAAACTTTGTTGATTGATGAAATACAGTCAGATGCCCATCAAACTGCTACAGGTAAAGATGGTAGAGGTTATTTAACAACAGAAAAAGCAAACGCAAAAGCTTTAAAGCGAAAAGAACTAGAAGAGCGCAGGCAAAAAATAAATAACTCAGACATTTCTGAAGAAGAAAAAGATAAACTATTAGATGAACTCTTAGCAGATGCTCAAAATGCAGGCGTAGTATTTGATTCGTCTGATGTTCCAGACCTTCCACTTAAAAAGGACAAGCAATGGGGCGCTGTTGGCCTCCGTCAGGCTATGAAGGTAGCAGCGGAAGAAGGCTACGACCAAGTTGCTTTAACTACTGGGCGTTTACAGGCTGAAAGAAATAGAAAAATAATGGAAGCTACAGACACTACTTTAATAAAAACTCCTAGTGGACGTTATCAAATAGACTCAGATGTTCCGGTAGCAAACGAACAAGCCATTTACAATACATTTGAAGAAGCCGAGTCTGAATTAAAAAAATATTTAGGGGAAAAGAACGCACAAAAACTTATTAAATCTGTTCCAGAAAAAGACGGCGATAGAACTTATTGGACTTTAGACGAACCTCACACAGTAAAGAGAGGCGGCCAAAAGTATATGGACTTTTATGACCGCACTCTACAAAAGATTTGGAAGCGAGACTTTGCTAAGAAGTACGGTGTAGATATTAAGATGGTGGAGTACAAGCAAAACGATAAGACTGTACAACTTCCAACTCTTGAAATGACTGAAAAGATGAGGGAAGATATTCTCAAAGGATTAAAGATGTTTGCTGAAGGCGGCTATGTAATTCAAAAAGGCGACACGCTTTCTCAAATTGCTAGAGACGAAGGAATGACTATAGCTGAAATAGCTAAGCTAAATAACATTCAAGACGTAAACAAAATATATGCTGGACAAACATTAACTTTCGGTCAGGATATGTCTACTGATATATCTAATAAAGCTGAAATAATAAAAGAATCAGAGCCTGTCATAGAATCTAAGCAGGATGTGTTTGAAGGTGTACCTAAAAAAATAAGCGACATTACATCTAGCATAGCAGAAAAGTCTGATGTTGTTATTGACACTGTAGAATCAACAGCCGATAAGCTGTCAGATGTTTCTAAAGATGTACAAAGTACAATATCAGAAACATTTGATGACGTTAAAGAAACTGTTAGCGGTGCTACAGGCCGTACACTTTCAGCATTAAAAAAGCTAGTGGGTTCTGACTTTAGTTCTAGAGGTCGTACAGCAGAGAACACAACAGGAGCTACAGCAGCGCCTAAGCCTACATCCATTATGGGTGATATGACTATGGAGCAGGTACGCGAAGCTAACACATCTGATGCACCTGACCTGTCAGATGTTAAAATGCCAGACGTAGACTTTAGTTCTAAAGGGCGTACAGCAGAAAACACTGCGGGTACTACAGAAGAGCCTAAAGAAATAAAACTACCAGCAATAGAGTTTAAGCCTAAAGATATTGAGATAGAATCTGAAAAGCAGATGGAAGACCAAGAAAGTCTTGTAGATACGCTAAAAGGTTTTTATAATGCTTCACAATCTCAAGTAGCTAAAAACCTTATTGCGTTTTTTAACCCGCTTGCTGGTGATAAAACAGAAGACGATTACAACCCACAAGTTGTTGACGCGCTAGGATTTGCTGCTGCTAATGCTTTGAAGAAAAACAAAAGCACTATCGACTACGGTGACTATAACTTAAAAGAATCTAATGTTAGGGCGCAGGTCGGAAGCGCAGCGCAAAGAAAGCGTGACAATTTAGAAGCTCGTATGAAGTCTGGTGACATCACACCCACAGAAGAAGCAGCATTTTCTGTAGGTGGAGGAGGCGTAACTGTAGAAGGCGACAAGGTTTACGTTACAGACACATACGACTTTAGCAAACTAGAAAGACAAATAAACTCTGTTCTTCCTGATGACTATGCAAGGCTTAGAGACTGGATAAGCAACTACAAGGGTAATGAATTTAAGAGCAAGATATTTGTTGGCACATTGAAGGACTTAGGGCTATGAGCGAATTTAAATACTTTGAACTAGAAGACTTTAATTGCCAAGAAACTGGCGAAAACGAGATGTCAAGGGACTTTATACACAAGCTTGACGAACTGCGGGAGGCATGCGGCTTTCCGTTTATTATCACGAGTGGTTACAGAAGTCCAAATCACTCCATTGAAAAACGTAAGGAGAAAGCAGGAAAACATGCCCAAGGTATTGCAGCCGACATTAAAGCGGCAAATGGTTATCAAAGATACAAGATTGTGGAAGAAGCTATTAAGATGGGATTTAATGGTATTGGAGTCGCTCGTACTTTCATCCATGTGGATAGCAGGATTTGTGGAGCTGACAAAGCTCCTGTGATGTGGTGTTATTAAGGGGATATACTTATGTTGCAATCATTGATTGGGCCGGTTACTGGACTGTTAGATAAATTCATAGAAGATAAAGACAAAAAGAATGCTATTGCTTTTGAGCTTAGTACGATGGCAGAAAAACACGCACAAGAACTTGCTAAAGGCCAGATTGAAGTAAACAAAGCTGAAGCAGCGCACAAAAGTTTGTTTGTTGCGGGTTGGCGACCAGCCGTTGGGTGGGTTTGTGTGTTTGGCATGGCCGGGAATTTTATTACTATTCCAATTACTAACATGATTTTAGAGCTTCTTGAATCAAGTGTCACTGTTCCTTTAATACCTACTGGAGAAATGATGCCTGTATTAATGGGCATGTTAGGTTTAGGTGCTATGCGAACCGCAGAAAAAGTTAAAGGCGTTCAAAGGGAGAAGTAATATGGCAGCTAAAAAGAAATCAACAGTTAATAAGGCAGGTAACTATACTAAGCCTACTATGCGTAAGAACTTGTTTAATAAAATTAAAGCAGGTTCAAAAGGTGGTAAGGCGGGTCAATGGTCAGCTCGCAAGGCTCAGATGCTTGCGAAGGAATATAAAGCTAAAGGGGGAGGTTACAAGTAATGGCGCTTAAAAAATCACAGAAGTCTTTAAAGAAATGGACTAAAGAAGAGTGGGGTACTAAGTCAGGTAAACCTAGTACCCAAGGAAAGAAGGCAACTGGGGAGCGCTATCTGCCTAAGAAAGCTAGGCAGGCTTTAAGCTCTAAGGAGTATGCGGCAACCACAAAGAAGAAGCGAGCTGACACTAAGAAAGGTAAGCAGCACAGCGCTCAACCCAAAAAGATTGCAAAGAAAACACGGAGCTATAGAAAATGAGCAAGAAAAAAGACCCACGTTTAGCTAGAGCAGGAGTAAGCGGATATAATAAACCGAAGCGTACACCGAATCACCCGAAGAAAAGCCATATTGTTGTGGCAAAAGAAGGCGACAAAATCAAGACAATCCGATACGGAGAGCAGGGAGCCAAGACAGCAGGTAAGCCAAAAGCCGGTGAGTCAGAAAAGATGAAGAAAAAACGTGCAAGTTTTAAAGCCCGCCATGCTAAGAACATTGCCAAGGGCAAAATGTCTGCGGCATATTGGGCTAATAAATCTAAGTGGTAGAGAAGGCTGTTAGCTCACGCTCAAGGTAGTCGTGCATCTTCTCTAGCTTGGGTTTAGCGTCACGGATAATCTTACGCACGAGCATCAGCTCATCACCCTTAAACACTTCATGTAGTCGGTCTTCGGGGAGGCCACCCATCTCAGTTAGGATGGCCCCCGAATGATTGACAATAATTTTAAACGATAGTATATTAGCTTCCTTTGCTTTCATGTATATCTCCTTATACTATCTCACAAGCTCCACCGACACACGCTAATTCCTGTGAGCCTGTGGTATTGTCTTCCTGTTCAAAGTAAATTAAGTCATTCCAATTAACATCTTTAGGCATGGAAGCTACTAACTCTTCATACTTCTCTGCACTAATGTCCTCATATGGAGCTTGCTGATATACATGGTCACTAACTGGCAACAGACTAATACCCGAACATATATCAAAGTTTTCCCATATCCACTGAGCTACCTGAAGGTACTCGTCATCAGTGTAGTACACAGTGATACTTGGCTTATGTTCGCACCAGTGATTTTGATAAGCCTTCCAAAGAGCTAACTGCTGCATAGCCCCTACTTCCTTTACAACCACACTAGCTTCTGGAGCCTTAACTGGAAAGCTGTAGACCACTGAAGACTCTGACATAACGTCTTGTTCTACTGGGAATCCGGCTGCTTCCATAAAGATTGCAAGCGGGTCTTTCTTGTCGCTACGTACTCTGCGAATGTAATGCTTAGAGAAGCGAGGATGGATACCAGAAGCAGAATCAACAAGCTGAGATACAGTGCCGCTAGGCTTAACGCACGTAATAGCCGCAGACTGTTCAATACCAAGCTTCTTAGCCCATTTCTCGTTGACCTTAATAGCGTGGTCACGAAGACCTTCCAGTGTTGATGCAAGCTCTTCTGCACTTCCTTTACCCGATAGTAACTCATTGTCCATAATTCCTGTCATGCTTAAACCAAGCAACGCTTCTTCTGCTGTGTTCTTCTGCCAAATGTTTCTCAGGTATCGGAAGTCTGTAAGCGTTGCCTGTAGTGTGCCAATGATAGCAGCTAGTTCTACTTTTTCTTTAAGTGTTTCTGCTGTGTCGTCTTCACGCACAACAACCTCAGATAGATTACAGAACTGGTTAGAGCGTAGGATAATCTCAGAGCACGGGTTAGTGCCAAAGTCTTGCTCAGAATCTCTACGTCCATTACGAGATGCAATATTTTGTGCAGCTACACGGCTAAACAATCCTCGCTCACCTGCCCTGCTTTCGTAGAGTGTCTTCATCTCATTGATGAATGCCTCAAAGTCTGGCTTCTCAGTGTATGCTACGCTGTTGTTAGCCAGTCTACGATGTCCGTCTACTTCCCACCATGCGCCAGTCTTAGCTTTAGCCATGCGATTGTCAGAAAGATTTGACAGGCTGATAAGTGCTGAACGGCGTACACCACCTACAACTACAATGTCAGCTACCTTACACACTACATCGTGACACTCAATAGAGGTTAATTTGCGGCCACCTGCTTTTTGAAAAACTTCAACACAGAAGCGAAACAAATCTTCAAGAGGCGCTGAGCCTGAAGCACGGCCACCAAAGGTTTTAAGTCTAGCCCCAGCGGGACGTACTTTGCTCATGTCCCACTTAGGAATCTTACCGGCATATAGCATTGCAATCAACTCACGAAACGCAGAAGCCCACCCTATCTTACTGTCGGCAACAACAATCGTTGTGTCAGTTGGGTGGAATGTCTCAGCAATTATTGGGAGCTTGTTGATAAAAGCTCGTTCAACACTAAAGCCTACACCAGTACCACACATCAAAACATACATCAATTCATCAAAGCTTCGTGGTGAATCAATAGCCAAGTAACTACAATTAAATCCAGCCACATTATCTTTATCTAAAGCTTCACCCGCTGTCATCATACAACGCATAGACGGCATAACTTTCTGTGTTACAATGCCATCGTACAGGCGGTCTGCTGTTTTCTTATCTATCTGTTTACGGTTGACCCAGAAATCTACGTAACGCTGTACTGTTTCTTCCCACGTTTCTCTACGGCCTTCAGTGCTCAACCATCGTGCGTATCTGCTTTTGTGTATAAACTGCTGGTACTTGTCCATTAATCTTTATCCCCTGTGTAAATGTTGTGTATGGCTGCAAAAATAACTACGCTACTGAGCACTATTAATATAAAATAAAGTATCCCTGTAATAATATCAATCATTTTCCATCTTCCACACGTTGCCAATAGTTATAACAAAAAAAGGTATAGAAAAAACTAATCCATCAAACTCTCCTGCTTCAATCTTTTCGTCCATGCTAGTAACCCAAACAGGTCTACTGCTACACGACTCAACGTCAAGACCCACACCTAACCTCATGTTAATGCTCCACAGCATGTCCATAAATTGTACTGTCATTGTCTTTCCTTTTATTTTTTTTGCGTTCGGTCTTAGCTTTAGAAGACCTTGTTAATTTTTTAAACTTCTTCTTGCGGTCAAACCTATCCCGCCTTTCTTCTTTTCTATCCATTATAAAAGACCCAGTGCCTTTACGTTGCCTGCAATAATAAAGATGCATGTAACCATATGAGTAAGCCACCAAACAGTCCTAATACCAGCAACAGTATTAGCTTGCTTATCTGTCTCGCCAACCTTTTCACCTAGACTTTTTGCCCATATCCGCCACCACTTAGTTAATGTCTTTTGTTTCACGTTTACCCTCTTGCCTAAATCGTTTGTTGTAACCCCGCTTAATGCTCTTAGCAACTCCAGACTTTTTTAAATAACAATAAAGTTTTTTAGCGTTAGTAAGAGCATCCCACTCTGCGCCACCCTTCAGTGGTATTCTTTTATTCTTCCTCATCTAGTGGTATGTGGTAGGAGCATGCTTTTAAAAAGTAATTGAACTGCTCTCTCTGCTTCTCCGAACTCTGGATAGTGTATAAACTCAAACACTGGTTGTCTATCCATCAGCTGTTCTCCTCGGCAACCATTTTTGTTAGCTTGTTCAAGTACCAGCCAGCTTTCTGTAGGTCTTCTACCTGTTTGCCTTTGTAGTCATAGCGCCACAGGTACTTCATGCAGTTGCCCTTGAGGTAGCCTTTGAATGCATGACTGGACATGGACTCTTCAATAGCTTCAATACACTCTATATTTCCTGAGTTGTAGTGCTTTGGAGCGCTTACCATATCTTCTTCATCTTGTCGAGCAATTATGTCCTCCAGAGACTCGTCTTCCCAAAGCTCTGAATTTTCTCGGTGAGCTGCTCGCATCCAAGCGTCTAGTCCTCTATGCTCTGTACCTGTATCCCAACAATCTGCAAAATCTCCTGCATCGTTAGTAACTTCATTGCCGTAGTTTTCGGTGCTGTCATAAACATAATTAGACTTTAGTCGTTTCATATATTCCTCGAATGTGGGTTGTCCGGTTTGCCTCACCCTGTCCCAGTCTTGGGGAGTAGCGTCATTAATGCTCATCTTTAAAGTCCTCTTTCTTCTTCGTGTTAATCCAGTTATCAGGTATACTATCTTCACTAAACCATTTAAAGTTATTTGCAGAGGCCCACTCACCATGTGACCGTCTTGTTCCATCTTTGCGTACCTTGGAAGCAGGCATTGGAGCGTTAGGGTTAGCAAACAAAAACACCAGTTCAACGTCAGTCGGTAGAACTTTTGCTATCCAGATATACTTAGAGTATTCTGCGCTGTCCCAGAACCGGCCCTTTGCTTCAAGCAGTATTTTCTTGCCGTCTATTTCTTTAACAAAGTCTGGCTCGTACTTGTGTGTAACAGTGTACTCAACTTTGTCGGCATGAAACTCCCAAGCATCTAGGATGCCAGAGTGCAGCTCATATTCCCAGTTTGAGTCATAGCCTTTAACTAAGTCCTTTTCAACTGGGCGCTTCACCCTCGGTTTCCTATATCCCTTGCGTATTTTTTTCATCGCTGCTCCATCTTCCATGCAATGTCTTGGGGAGTTACGTCCTCAACATCCTTGTCGGGAAAGATTTTTATTAGTTGTTTTATTTTATTGCTCAGCCACTTCAGTGTGTAAAAGCTAGTGTGTATTGTGCCTTGTGCCCACAAGTGTGTTTGTTTGGGCAGCATGTCTTTGAAGTTATCTTTAGTAATCTTAGAAGCCTCCTCGTCATTGAGGAGACTTTTAAGCCATTCAATCTGCAAAGTTTCTGCATGCTTCCTTATACGCTTAGACTTCTTGCGATTCATAGTATCTCATCCACCTTTGGTTCTGCCTCTACGTGAGTTAGATATTTATATCCTGTAGAGTATTTGAAAGTTCTGAGGCCAGCTCCATCGTTGGCATCCTTGTGGCATTCATACTTATACTTACACCACGTACAACCTTTAGGCAATTGCATGTTTCCTTTCTTGCCATCAGGTGTGGGAGTATAGCATAGTTCTGGTGGCGTGTCAAGTTTTAATTCGTCTAGCAGCGTATTTATTTTAGTATCTATGTTCGGCTTATCTAAATCATCCGGCACATACATACAAAGCTCACCACTCTCTTTGTTTATAACAAGAAACCCACCCTTGTCTGTGCCCTCTGCTTTCTCGTAACCGGCAAGCTGTCCTAAGTAACCGAAGGGGTCATCATCGGCCAGTGTTCCTTTGACAAACTTATTGAAAGCAAACTTGGATGCAGACTTAACGTCTACTACCTGACCGTTAATCTTACAGTCCATGTGTCCTACAATACCGTTGACTGTAACTTCTTTCTGCTCATCGGTGACGCTGTGTTGTGCCATTCGTACAAGCATAAGTACAATCTCTTCAAGGATATGACCATACAGAAACTTAATTTGAGTTGCTCCGTCAACACTGCCACGGCCATTAGGGTCACGCTTCTCAAACCACATCTGACGAGAGGGCTTACCTACATTAGACATTCGGACGGTGAAGTCAGTGTCTCTGGGTCTTGGTGTTGCCCAATGAAGGATAGCTTCTTTCATAGATGCCATCGTTGCATCGAGCGCCTCCTCCGTTATTGGAAGAGGCTCTCCGTTTGAAAGGTTTTCAAGCAGCCCATAGATGTCAGGGACTATAGTATTAAGCGGCTTCTGGTTCATCTTCTAACTCCTTGAATGCTTTGATTACATCAGAAGAGAATAGCTTCTGAAGGTTTAACAGGTACAT